>Ga0209514_10001466_pt1 | contig 40379 bp, 35 predicted proteins | sample Subgrocontami58m_FD_187452 | JGI IMG/M metagenome (GOLD analysis project Ga0209514, IMG submission 187452) | Subsurface groundwater microbial communities from S. Glens Falls, New York, USA - GMW37 contaminated, 5.8 m (SPAdes) (version 3) | ecosystem: Environmental > Aquatic > Deep subsurface >...
AAGGAGAGGCAAGAATATCAAAAGACTTTTTTTGAATGTGAAATAAACAACAAACAGTATTGCATAAGAAACTACCATAAAAAATACATATTGCATACGTGCAAACTTTTCACCAAAGATTACAGCAAGCGTATTCTTCCCATTTGAGTGATCTTCTTCCCGGTCGCGGTAATTATTTACGACTAAAATATTTGTTATCAGCGCTCCTACAGGAATTGATGACCAAAACACCATTGCAGTAATTTCATTTGCTTGAACATAATATGTTCCTACAGTACCAATAAATCCAAAGAAAATAAATACTGCAATGTCACCAAGACCGTTATAAGCAAGCGGAAATGGTCCAGCAGTGTAAACTATACCGGCGAGAATAGAAAAAATTCCGATTAGTAAAATGAAAATTCCGCCAAGATAAACAAGATATAATCCGAGGATGAAACTCAACCCAAAAGTAAAAAATATTCCAACTTTCATTTCATACTTAGTTAATAAACCTGAAGCTGTTGCGCGTTGAGGACCGACTCTATCTTTTTTATCAGATCCGTGTAAAAAATCAAAAAGATCATTTACTAAATTTGTTCCTATTTGAATTAACAATGAACATAACAAAGCAACAAGAGCTGCTATAGGATGAAATACACTGTCGTTTATCGCAATGGAACTGCCGACTATAACAGGCATAACTGCTGCTGCTAAAGTTCTTGGGCGACTGGCAAGAATCCAAGCATCTAATTTGGAAATTGTATTTGTATGTGATTCAATCATAACAATTATGGAACTCTTGGAAATTTTTTGAAATCCGGTTTGCGTTTTTCATTATATGCATTTCTACCTTCTTGCGCTTCATCGCTCATGTAATAAAGCAAAGTTGCATTGCCGGCAAGTTCCTGAATTCCAGCTTGGCCATCAAGCTCTGCATTGAATGCGGATTTAAGTAATCGAATTGCAAGCGGACTTTTTTCTAAAATTTCTTTTGCCCATTTAATTCCTTCTTCTTCAAGTTTGTTTAATGGTACCACTTTATTTATAAGTCCCATTTCAAGAGCTTCTTGAGCATTGTATTGACGACACAGATACCAAATTTCGCGCGCTTTCTTTTGTCCAACAATTCTTGCAAGATAACTGGCACCAAAACCTCCGTCAAAACTCCCAACCTTTGGTCCGGTCTGTCCGAAGATTGCATTATATGCTGCAATTGTTAAATCGCAAACAACATGGAGTACATGTCCACCGCCAATTGCATAACCCGCAACAAGAGCGATTACTGGTTTTGGAATACTTCTAATTTGTTTTTGGACATCTAGAATATTTAAACGAGGAACACCGTCTTTTCCAACGTAACCTTTATCACCTCGAATTGATTGATCTCCTCCGGAACAAAATGCATACTTACCATCTTTAGCCGGACCTTTACCGGTTAATAGAATTACTCCAATGTTCGAATCTTCGCGGGCATTTTCAAATGCATCATAAAGTTCTTTAGTTGTTTCAGGTCTAAATGCATTTCTTTTTTCTGGGCGGTTGATTGTGATCTTTGCAATCCCTTCCATCTTCTCATAAATAATGTCTTGGTATTTTTTCGCTTTAATCCATTTGTATTTCATAATTCCCTTTAAAGAGTATTCAAAAAATCCAAAGCAAATTTAGTAAAAAGCTCCGGCTTTTCTAAGTGAACATTGTGACCGCATTCTGGAATTGATTTATGAATAGCATTTGGCAGTTTATTCATCATTTCATTGTTAATATCAGAATATTTTTCATCTAACTCACCGTTTAATAAAAGGATAGGAAAATTTAGTTGTGGAAGTTTTTCCCAAAAGCTGGGCATTAATCCGGTGCTGAAACTTGAAAGAATATTTGCTAATCCGGTCGCACTATTTTGATTCCGCAATTTCATTTCAGTTTTAAAGTTAGGATGTTTTTTTAATGATTCGAAAAGGGGAATATTGAACCAGTATTCAATAAATGATTCAACACCTTCTATTTTTATTTTATCTGAAAGTAGAAAATCAAATTCAACCCTTTCTTTCTTTAGTCGAAAATCCTCAATTCCCGGTGAAGTGCTTTCTAATATTGCAGCTTTAATTTTTTGAGGATTCTTAAAACTATAAGCAAGAGCAGCTCTTCCACCCATCGAGTAACCGACAATAATAAATTTTTTAATATTAAGCTGATCAAGAATAGAATCAATTTGATAAACGATTGCATGACATGAATAGTAATCTTGATTTTTCGGTGAATCGGTTTCGCCATGCCCGATAAGATCAATTGCAATGGGAGAAAATTTTGGTGGAATTTTGTCGAAGATAAATTGCCAATCGGCAGCTCTTCCTGTGAATCCGTGCAGAAAAACTATCGGTGTTTTTTCATTATTAAAATTGGATTCATTGATAAGAAGATTAAATTGAATATCGTCAACTTTTAATTTCATTTATGTATAAATCTACTTCGTTTGAAACCGCTTTCCAATATTTTTCTCTTAGTTCTTTGGATTTTTTAGCATTGGTACAAATTTCAAGAACAGTAATCCTCTTATTTTTTTTCGAAGAATTGATAGCAGAGCTAAAGTTTTTCCAATTTTTAATACGAATAAATTTTCCGCCATAAGCTTTAACTAATTTAGAAAGATCAAGTTCCAACGGGGTTATAAAATTTTCGATAAGGAATTCTTTATAGTTAGAAATGGGTAATGATTCAAATATCCCGCCGCCGTTATTGTTAACAAGAACTACTGTAAGAGGAATTTTGTACTTAATTGCATTATGAAGACCGTTCATATCATGATAGAAAGCAAGATCTCCAATTAAAAGATATGTTGGCTCATTCGATGTCTTTGCAATACCAAGCGCAGTAGAATTTATTCCATCTATTCCGCTTGCACCGCGGTTTGAAAAAACATTTATCTTTTTATTACTTGATGAAGCAAAGAAATCAATATCTCTGATTGGTAACGAGTTCGAGACCATCAGATTTGATTTTTGCGGTAACGATTTGATCAATTCGTTCGCTATTCTTCCTTCAAACGGGAATGCAGCATTGTTGATCAATTTATTCTTTAACTCGGATGCTTTATTATTCATTACTTGAAGATCAATTAGCCAGCAGCTATCACGCGTAATATTTTTCCCGATATTTTTTAAAATTGAAGTACAAAAATCATTAGGATTAATTGCATAGATTTTTTTTGCGGTATGGGATGGATCGTTCTTGTCCCCAAATTGATTAACTAATATTTTCTCAGCATTTGAATTCTTAAAAAATTCCAGCAGAACATTTGATGTTGGAGTTCCTCCGAATTGAATAATAAGTTTCGGATCAAAATATTTTTGAAAATTTTTAACTCTGGCAAATGCAGTAAAATTATCAATGAAATATTCTTTAGAATGGTCACCAAACCTTAATGAAGATGACCCGTCGGCAAATATTGGATAGCCAAAAGTTTTTGAGAATCGAACAAGGTTTTTTGTAAAATCTTTGTTGTAATATTTAGACCCGACCAGTATAAGTCCGCGTTCTATACCATGAATTTTTTTTGCGAGAACATCAAAATCAATTGCAACTTGTTTTTTCTTATTCAGGACAAGGGAAGACTTTGAAAATATTTTTTGAATTTTACTTATCTCAATCTTATCAGTATAACTTTTAGGTTCAAAAGGTTTTTCGAATGAAAAGTTAACATGAACGGGACCTTTATTCCCCACACTAGAATTTATAATCAGGCTATCAGCTAAATCATTTACAAAATTTAAATTTTTAAGATTAGGCAAACCAGCATCTGCAAAATAACGGATGTGATTTTTAAAAATATTTTGCTGATTAATAGTTTGGTTGGCACCGCTGTTTCTAAGAGCGGGTGGGCGGTCGGCAGTACAAATAATCAATGGAATACGTTGATAATATGCCTCGATTATTGCCGGATATAATTCAGCAACTGCAGTTCCCGATGTTGTAACAACGGCAACCGGTGATTGAGTATTTTTTGCAATACCCAGTGCAAAAAAAGCAGATGAGCGTTCATCAACTATTGGAAAAATGTTAATTGATTTGTTAGATGCAAACGCAAGAGTCAGCGGCGTACTTCTTGAACCTGGTGAGATACATGCATAGCGAACACCGAGCTCTACAAGTCTGTTGACAAAAACATCACACCAAAAAGTATTACGATTTATTGATAGTTTCATTTGTAAATAGAGATAATATTGGTCTTAGTTTTAATTCTGTTTCATTGAATTCAGATAAACTTTCTGAACCCTCAACAATTCCGCAGCCGGCAAATGCACGTAGGAATCCTTCTTTCAATAATGCAGATCTTATTCCTACAATAAATTCACCTTCATTTTCAAGATTGAACCAACCCAAAACTCCGGCGTACATGCCGCGATCGAATTCTTCAAGATCATTTATAGTTTTTAATGCTTCGGACTTTGGCATTCCGCAAACTGCTGGCGTTGGGTGTAGCAATTCCAACAAAGAAAATAAATTTGTATCCTGTTTTAGTTTTGCTCTAATCTGTGCATATAGATGTTGAATATTTCTGTATTTCTTAATTGACGGTTGTGAATCGAAAAGGATTTTTTCTGTAACTGGTGTAAGTTGTTTAAGAATGAAATCAACAACACTTTTATGCTCAGCTATATTCTTATCGCTGTGTAAAAGTTCGGCAGCATAATTTTCATCTTCTTCGATAGAACTGCCTCTAGGAATTGAACCGGCGAGTGCATCTGTTTCAATATATCCATCTGAAATTTTAAAAAGTTTTTCCGGAGAAGCACCAAAAAATATCGAATCGCCATTTCGATAAGCGAACGTATAACAACTCTCAAAATTCTCTTCTAATCTTTGTAATAGAGAAAGAATATTATGCCGTTCCGTAAACTGTAAATCCTTGTATCTTGCAAGGACCACTTTGTTCAATCTACCCTTAGAAATCTTTTCAAGAGCAGAATTTATTTGATTAGACCAATTATGAATTTCCGAATCCGCAGAATTATTTCCAGAAAGTTCAGGTTCTGAATCATTCAATCTCTCTGAATAAAATTTTAGATCATCAGTTAGACTAGCAATTATATCATCTGTATTTCCAAGATTGAAAATGGTTACCGAGAAATTAAAAGTAATCGAATATTCATCGTTAATCTTGAGAAGAAGGATCTTAGGCATAAACCATTTTTCAGAATTAAAATTTTTCCACATTAAATCATTTTTTGAAGAAGGGAATTTTATTCCGCCGACAAATAACGGATGCTTTAATTTCCGGGGAGAATTTGAATAAAACCGCTTTTCGAGTTCGGTTAATAATCTATTTTTTGATATCGAATTGCCCAACGATAAAGAGAAAAATTCTTTATACCCAAAAAAGGAAAATGATTCATTCGGCTGAGACCAGTAAAACGAAATTTCATGGTTGTTCAAAAGATCTGCTAATAAACTTTTATAATCTTTTTCAAGGATTGGTTGTGTATAACTTATAATAGAATCCTGGGATAATTCTTTCAATCTTAAACTACTGATAAACTTTATAAATTCTTTTTGATCTATCATAATGTTGATTTAGAATAGTATTCTTTTATTTCGATAATATAATTTATTTGCTAATTGATTCAAACACGTACAAATTATATAAACCTCAGTTGACAGTAAAACTTTTTATTATTCAAAACCAAATTAAAAATTTTATGCCCCTTTTTAAGTCCTAATGGATTTATTTTTGCTAAAACGTTGTTTAAATTACCAATAAGCTATTAATAGCAAAATTACGATGAAATATTCAAAGTTCACGAATAATAATAATTTTGAATATAATGGAAAGGATTGGCAGTAATGTTCAACGATAAAAAAGTTCTTGCTTTAGAATTATGTGAAAAAATTTCTAAAGCAAATGATAAATTCCGCAAAGTTCAAGCAAGACAAATGTTTGAGCAAAAATTAACCTCTCCACAGTTTGGTGTTCTTGAGATTCTTCACAAATCCGGATCTTTATCATTGAAAAAAATCAGTGATGAAATGATGGTCACAGGAGCTAATATTACATGTGTTGTTGACAATCTTGAGAAGGAAGGATTTGTAAAAAGAACTCATTCGAAAGAAGATAGGCGGGTGATTCTTGCGGACTTAACGGATTCAGGTAGAGACAAAATCGAATCTATTTTACCTGAATATTATAAAAATATTTCTGCAATGGTTTCTTCACTCAGTGAAAATGAACAAATGGAATTTATCAATTTACTCGATAAGTTTTAATCTTTGTTCTTACTGTAATTGAAACACAAGTGCGCACCATTCATCTATTGTGATTTTTTCTATAAGCTTAAATTGAAGCCGTGTATATTTTTCTGCAATATCATTTTCATCAATTATTAGAAGTCCAGATAAAATTATTACGCCGTTTTTTCCGATCTTATTTTTTATTTCATCAGCAATATCTAATAAAATATGTTTATTAATATTTGCAACGATTAGATCAAATTCTTTTTCTTCAATTTGTTTAATTTCAGCCAACCGAATTTCTACTTTACTGCTAAGAGAATTCGCTTTAACATTTTCATTGCCGTTTAGAACACACCATTCATCATTATCAATACAAAGAGCGGAGGCTGCGCCAAGCAAAACTGTGCTAATGCCTAAGACCGCTGTTCCGGAACCAACGTCCAACACCTTTTCACTGCCGTGGATATATTTTTCAATTAGTTGAAGAACCAGTTGAGTCGTAGCATGTTCGCCGGTACCAAAGGACATTTTTGGATCGATCGTAATAATAATTTGTCCAGGTTTAGAAATATATTCTTTAAATGAAGGTTTAATAACAATCTTTTCAGTTACTTCAATAACACGCACATTTTTTTCGTATTCCTCGTTCCAATTTTTATCTTCAAGTGTTTCTTCCTGAATGTAAAATGATTCTATTAGTCTTTCATCAATCATCTCTTTTAAAATATTACCAATATCATCGCGTGAAATATTTTTAGATGAGTTTACAAATGCTACAACTGCGTTATCTGACTCGTTAATACCGTCAATATCCAGTTGCCATAATAATCCACTGACAAGGTCGTTGTTAGTTGGTTCGGTAATAATTATAAATTTTTTAAATGTTTTCATTGATTGAATTCTTAATTCATCTCAAAAATAATTTCACATAATTCATCTTGAATAGATCGAGCACGAGCTGATGAACCGATGAAATTCTGAATTAATATTGAAAAGGCAATCATATGTCCGCTCTTATTTTCAAGATATCCAGAGAGACTACTTACTCCGCTTATAGTTCCGGTTTTTGCATGAACACGTTTGAACGCTTTGCTTTCTTTCATACGGTTTTTTAAAGTTCCGTCAACACCCGATATCGGGAACGAACTAAAAAATTTTGGGAAAATATCCGGTTTTTTGAAGTAATAATATTTTAGTATTTCAGATAATAACTCTGCCGAGATAAGATTATAATTAGAAAGCCCCGATCCATCAACAATTCTATAACTTTTTGGATTTAATCCTGTCAGAGTAATTAGACTATCAACAAACCGAATTCCTTTTTCTGCAGTCGCTGGTTTATAGGTAGAATTTAATGCAAGCGCGCGCAGAATCATTTCCGCGCTAAGATTATCGCTTATTTTGTTTGTATTAGTTATTACCGGCTCTATGTTACGTTCAAAAGAAAATATTTTTTTTGCTTGTTGTGGAAGAGTTAGAGTATCAACTTTTCCTTTGAAAGCAATGCCATTTTGTTCAATACTTTCTTTCATCAGATTTAGAAAATAAAAGGCCGGATTAAAAACATTTACTGAAGTTGTATCCCGTTTTGATTTTTCTGTAATATTTCCACTAATAAGAATTGTGTTGTTTCGATTGATCCAATCTCGAGTAATTTTAATAGTTGTTTTTCCGGAATCAATTGTTGATGATGAATTTTTTATTTGAAAAAAATTTGTTTTGGGAATTAGTTCGATAATAGCCTCTTTGCCAATCTCACCCGGCCCATAAGCGATTTGAACGCTGTTTTTATTTATTGTCAAAGAGGTAAGATAAGCGGCATATGGTTCCGGATCGTCAGTCCACATCCAACCTTCACCCCAGAATAAAGAATCCATAGCCGAGACATCGCCATAAATATTGCCGTTAATTTCTTTTATCCCGGAATGTTTTATTTCACTAACGATTGAATCCAAATCGTGTGAAGTAAAATCCGGATCGAAACCGCCAACAATGTAAATGTCGCCATTGCATATTGAATCATTAACTTCTCCTGTATGATAAACAGAAGTTTTGAATTTGTAATCCTCACCAAGAAATAAATATCCTGCTGCTGTAGTTAATATCTTTTCGTTTGATGCCGGGCGGAACAAAAGTTTTTCGTTGTATTTGAATAACTGTTTATTGGCCGTTAAATCGTAAAATGAAATTCCAGCCTGAGAGGTTTTAAAAAAATCAGTGTTAAGTAAACTATCAATTTTATCTTGAGATGAAGTAACAGTAGATTGAAACGAAGCACACGATTGAAGAACGAACAGGAGTAAGATAAAGAGCTCGCCTCGTCTTCGACAAGTCGAAGCGGGAAAGAGTAAGAATTTTTTTTTCAGGTACATAAGATCTCAAATTAAATTAGAAATATTCTCTCTCACGGAAATCAACACCAACTTCTTCAGCAACAAACTTTTTAGCTGCTTCGGAATCCACTTCGCTGAGTCCAACAATAGAAAGTACAACGTGAGTATAATTTTTTGCTTTTCTTGCAAAGTCCAACATCTCTTTGTGCATAGAAGAATCAACGCGCATCAACTTACCATATTGAACCGGATCAGTTGAGTTCAAACTAATCGAAACAGTGTCAATCAATCCTTTCAATTCTGGTGTGATATCTCTCTTGTTGATAAAGTTTCCGTGTCCGTCTGAATTCATTCTAGTATTGCCGCCAAATTCTTTTACATACTTTGCAACTTGCTTAACAACATTCCATCTGATAGTTGGTTCTCCGTATCCGCAAAAAACAATTTCTTTATACTTTTTTGGATCGCCGATTTCTTTAATATAAACTTCCGCTTCTGGCTCTTCTGATTTCGACATTTTTAAATTATAGCCGTTAATAACAGCTTCACCTTTACGATCACAGAAAACACAATCGGCATTACAGCGGTTTGTTACGTTGATATACAGAGCTTCACCAATTCTGTATGTAAAACTCAATTTGGGTTTTTCTCCAATGCCAAAAAGTTTATGAGCATTGTAAGAAGTAGCTTTACCAACATTTTCACTTGTCAAGTGATGAACCTCCGCAATTTTTTCAGCGATCAATTTTATATATGCCGGTTCATTCCGTTCTCCGCGGTGAGGAACCGGAGTCATAAACGGTGAATCGGTCTCAAGCAATAAATTTTCTATTGCGATACGGCTTAAAACTTTGCGAACGTTTTCAGCATTCTTAAATGTAACAATTCCAGGAAACGAAATGTAATGATGCATCTCTACAAGTTCGCGTGCATCTGCAATTGAACCAGCGAAACAATGATACTGTGCCCGTAAACCGGAATCTTTGTATTTGCGTGCAATGTTCATAATATCTTCATTAGCTTCGCGATTATGGACGATGATCGGCAAATTCAGTTTTAATGCTAGCTGAATCTGTGATTCGAAAGCTTTGATTTGAATTTCCCGTGGCGAGAAATCATAATAGTAGTCCAACCCGATCTCACCAATCGCAACAACTTTTTTATTCTTAGCAAGTTCTTCCAATTTTTCGATAATAGAATCATTCCAATCTTTTGAATCGTGCGGATGTATACCAACAGAAGCATAAATATTATCATACTTCTCTGCAAGTTCGATTGCTTGTTGTGAAGTTGCAAGATCGGTTCCGGGAACTATCATATAATCAACGCCTGATTGAACAGCGCGCTCAATTATTTTGTCAACTTCACCTTCGAAGTTTGGATAGAAAAGATGTGTGTGTGTATCTATAAACATTTTTTTCTTCGAATTTAGTTATGTGTCATCCGAGCGAAGCGAGGAATCTCAAATAGTTCTTGAGATTCTTCATCCCAACTTCGTCGGGATTCAGAATGACATTTATGATGTCACTTCTCCAATCACAATTCCATTTTCATTTATCTTTTTTGAGAGAGTGAGAGTTTTATCAACATCATTCTTATCAACAATTGCAATCAAACCAATTCCTAAATTAAAAACCTCTCTCATCTCTTCATCTGCAACATTTCCAATTTGTTGTATCAACTTAAAAATCGGCAGCACACCCCAAGCATTCCAATCAATTTTCAATTGTAAATTTTTTGGAACAACTCGTTTTGTGTTCCCAATAATTCCGCCGCCGGTTATGTGAGAAAATGCATTCACGCTAATTTTGTTTTTCAGCTCCGTGATAAGTTTTAGGTAAGATTTATGAACTCTCAACAATTCTTCTCCAATAGAAAGTTCAAGAAGATCGTGTTTATCATTCGCGGAAAATTTTTCCAGCAAAATTTTTCTTGCCAGAGAATAACCATTAGTATGCAATCCGGTAGATTTATATCCAATTAAAACGTCGCCTTTTTTTACATTTCGTCCATCAATTACTTTTTCACGTTCTACAAATCCAACAATTGTTCCCGACATATCATATTCGTTTTCATCATAAAGTCCGGGCATCTCTGCTGTTTCACCGCCGATCAGTGCCACATTATTTTCTTTGCAGGCAATTGAGAAACCTTTTATGATCTGTTCAGCTTTTTCCGGGAAGAGTTTTCCGAATGCAAGGTAATCCATAAAATATTGAGGTTCGGCGCCGCACACTGCAATATCATTCACACAATGATTCACGAGATCTTGTCCGACGGTATCGTGCTTATCCATTGCGAAAGCAACTTTTAATTTTGTACCTACGCCATCAACACTTGAAACAAGAACAGGATTTTTCCATTTGTTAAGATCAACATTATAGAACGCGCCGAAAAGACCGATTCCGGAAAGAACATTTTTATTAAATGTTGATTTGGCAAGCGATTTTATTTTTTCAACTGTTTCTTCACCGGCTTGAATATTTACACCAGCTGATTTATATGTAGAATCCAACACTACTCCAAAAAAAATCATTTCGATGCAAAATATACGGAAAATCTTTTGCGAATCTTAAATACGCTGCTTTTTGTGATATAAATTCAATAATATTAAAGTATCATGAATGAAAAATTTCTTAATTTTTAATAACTTTGAACCCGCAAAAATTGAGTATGTTTGATTTACAATGGATGAATATCTATTAAAAGATAGGGAAAAGGCGATTCTCCGGTTTGTTATCCACCAATTTATTCTTACTGCAAATCCGGTAGGTTCGCGTAACGTTTCGAAGAGGTACGATCTGGGACTATCCCCGGCGTCAATTAGAAATGTTATGGCTGATCTGGAAGAATTGGGATATTTAAATCATCCTCATACTTCTGCTGGCAGAGTTCCAACAGATAAAGGTTACCGTGTTTATGTTGATTCGCTTATGGATCCTCCCAGACTTGAGGAAAAAGTAAAACAAATTATTGATGCTAATTTAGGTTCTGCAGCATCTGAAACGGAAGAACTTCTAAAAATTACTTCGAGCATTTTAAGCGAGTTGACAAATCAACTTGCTATGGTAACATATCCAAAATTTGAACTGGCACTGTTGGAAAAAATTCAGATTGTTCAGCTTTCATCATCAAGAATTTTAGTAGTTGTTAGTGTTAAATCCGGCTTGATAAAAACCATTACACTTGAAATAGATGCTGATGTAAAAGAAGAGCAAATAATAATTGTTCAGCAGCTTTTAAATGAACGTCTCTCCGGATTGCGGTTTTCCGAAATAAGAAATACAATCGAAGAGAGGGTTAAAGATTTTAATTCGGAAGTTTACAGACCGATCATACGCGTTTTTCTAGATTCTGTTGATAAAATATTTACCGACTTGAGCAGTGAAAAAGCAATTATCTCAGGTACAAAAAATATTTTGATGCAGCCGGAGTTTGAAGATTCACAAAACTTTCAGAGCGTTATAGAATTAGTCGAGAATAGAGATATCATAATTCACATTCTCGATAAGAATAAATCCATGCCTTTGACAGATCTTACTATTACAATTGGTGAAGAGAATCGTGATGAAAAATTATCTGATTACAGTATGATCACTAAAGAATATAAAATCGGCGATATGACAGGCACACTTGGAATTATGGGACCAAAGAGAATGGATTATTCCAAAATTGTTGCTGCAGTAGTTTATATTGCTCAACAACTAACCCAAGAATTAACCAAACACAGATAGAAATCTAATTATGGAAGAGAAAGAATTGAATAAAGAACAAAATACACCGCAGGAAAATGAAAATAGTATTCCGATCGAAAGAGAAGATAAATCCGAACCGGAAACAGAAAATCAACAGACAGAGCTTGCAATAAAAATTTCCGAATTGGAATCCGCAATACAAAAAATTGCCGAGTTGGAAAAGCAAGTCTCCGAATTGAAGGATGCATTATTAAGAAAAGCTGCTGAGTTTGAAAACTACAAGCGACGCAATGAAAACGATCAATTAAATATTTTAAAATATGCAGCTGAATCTTTCATCCGAAATATTTTACCGGTTTATGATGACCTCGAACGTTCGCTTTCACATATTGATGAAGCAAATAATTTTGATTCTACAAAGAAAGGTTTGTTGTTAGTTTTTGAAAAATTTGGAAAAATTTTAGAGAATCAAGGGATTAAAAGAATAGATGCAAAAGGGAAACCGTTTGATGTTCATCTTCACGAAGCTTTAATGCAGCAGCCGGTAGAAGGAGTTGCTCCACATACAGTTCTTGACGTTCTTGAGCAAGGTTACATGTATAAGGATCGGGTTTTAAGACATGCAAAAGTAGTTGTGAGTTCGGAAACCGCTTCCAATGAAGAATTGAATTCCGAAAATCAATCAGATACTAATCAAGAAGGATAAGTAAAGAATGGCAAAGAGAGATTATTACGAAATCTTAGGTGTTGGTAAGAGTGCATCGCAGGATGAAATAAAAAAAGCTTATAGGAAACTTGCTATGCAGTTCCATCCGGATCGTAATCCAGGAAATAAAGAAGCGGAAGAAAATTTTAAAGAGGCTGCAGAAGCTTATGAAGTTCTAAGCAACGATGAGAAACGTGCGAAGTATGACCGGTTTGGACATAACGGTTTACGCGGCGGGCAAGATTTTCATAGTTACACAAATGTAAATGATATCTTTTCACACTTCTCGGATATTTTCGGCGGCGCATTCGGAGGTTCATCTATTTTCGATGATTTCTTCGGCGGCTCATCGCAGCAAAGATCGCGTCAGCGTTCAACTGGACAGCCTGGTTCAGATCTAAAAATCACTTTGAAGTTAACACTTGAAGAAATAGCGGCCGGGACTACAAAAAAAGTTAAGATTAAAAAATATAATAAATGTACAACATGCAACGGAACGGGTGCAAAAAGTTCTTCTGCATTTAAATCGTGTTCGGTCTGTAACGGTACAGGGGAAGTTCGTCAAGTATCCAGATCAATATTTGGTCAATTCGTTAATATAGCGCCGTGCAATAATTGCGGCGGAACAGGGAAAATCATTTCCGAACCATGTTCTGCTTGTTCAGGTGACGGAAGAATTCAAGATGAATCAACAATTAAGATAAATGTACCCGCGGGTGTATTCGATGGAAATTATATGACTTTGCGCGGTGAAGGAAATGCAGGAAAAAACGGCGGACCAGCGGGCGACATAATTGTAATTTTCGAAGAGTTACATCATGAATTTTTTACTCGCGACGGCGATAACGTAATTTATGAACTGTTCATAAGTTTTCCGGAAGCTGTTTTAGGGACTGAAGTTGAAGTCCCGACATTAAATGGAAGAGCAAAATTAAAAATTGAACCCGGAACATTACCTGGAAAATTTTTAAAGATGCGCGAGAAAGGAATTCAACATCTTAATAGTCATGGCGCTGGTGATCAATTGGTCAAGATTAATATTCACGTTCCTAAAAATGTTACGGCAAAAGAAAAAGAAATGTTGAAAGAACTTCAGAAACTGCCGAACATAAAAATCAGCAGTTAACAGAAAAACGTCTCCTATTTTATTCAGCCAAATAATTAAACGGGGGGGGTTGATGAAAGTATTAGAGAAAGTCTCAAAGAAACTCGGTTTTACCCGCACAGAAACAAACGTAATTATTTTTATTTTATCTGCATGTCTAATTGGTCTTGCTGTAAACATTTTCAAAAGTATCAAAAATGATCAATCCTATCTTGAGTTTGATTATAAAAAGCAAGACTCACTTTTCAATGCTGTATCAAATGAACCATTAACGGGGGATTCACTAAAGAATAAAGAAGAAAAAAAGATTGATTCTCACCGTGAACTTTTGGATTTTACTAAAGAGAAATTGAATAAACCTAAAGCTGAAAAACCGGTTTCAACATCGAAGATTATTAAAATCAATACTGCCACGATTTCGGAATTGAGTTCATTACCTGGTGTAGGTGAAAAAACAGCAAAGGGAATAATTGAGTACCGCGAAAAACACGGAAAGATTAAAAATTTTGACGAACTATTAAAAGTAAAAGGGATTGGTAAAGCAAAACTAAGCAAGATCAAAGATAGAATATCAATTGAATAATTATGGAATAACAATTTAAAAAATAAAAAAACTTATGTTTAATAATCATGCAGGAATAAATTTAACAGAATCAAAACTGCAGCTCGTTGAAATCTGTTATAAAGCGAATTCATTTTATTTAGAAAATGTAGAGCAAGCAGTTCACTTTGAAAGTTTAACTCCAGATTTAAGTGAAGATAAAATTATTTCAATATTGAACGAATCATTTACTAAGATCACAAAGAAAAAACAATTAAGTGCTAAAAGTGTTTCATTTGCACTACCGAATAATTTTTTTAAAATTTTTGAAATCCCATACGATGAGTCACTTATAAAAAAAGATTTGAACGAACATTTCCGTTGGGAAATATCTGTACTGTTTCCCCAATACGATAAAGATAATTTTTATATACAGCACATAGAGGTTGATAAAAGTACTATTCGTACAGAAAAAAAAGCAATCATTTTTGCGATTGATAAAAATATAATTACCGCCATCAACAAATCTTGTATTCAAAATTTTTTAGAGCTTAAGTACATTGATAATGTTCATCTTGCATCGAATGCATTTTTATATTTGGATAAACCCAAGACTGCAAATGAAATTTCTCTCAGCATTTATATTGATTCTAAATATTCCTCTTTATCAGCTATTGACGGAGTATTTCCATTCTATTTCAAAGTATTGAATCCCGAAGTGCCCGACATTTTTGATGAACTAACATCAGCGGTAAATAAGTTGAAAGAATTCAGTCTGACATTGGGTGATTTCAAAAAAATACTGCTTTACGGCCAAGACGTTACGGGCGAATTTGAAAGCAAATTGAAAAATTTCTTTGGTCTTCCAATGCATAAAATTAATCCGTTTGAAAAATTAAAAGCAGAAGAAAATGTGCTGAACAATTCTCTCTATAAATTCAAAAACAATTCATTCACCGCCGCTACAGGCATAGCAATTAGAATTGTCTGATGAGAATCATCGCAGGTAAGTACAGAGGAAGAACAATTAAATTTCCTAATTCAAAGTTAGTAAGACCTACCACAGACAAAAACAAAGAATCAATTTTTAATTATCTAGTCCACTCAATTGATTTTGACAGAATAAAAGTTTCCGACATTTATGCCGGTTCAGGCTCGCTTGGTTTGGAAGCATTGAGTCGTGGTGCCGATGTTGTTCATTTCGTTGAGAAGGATTTTCATGTATCTAAAATGCTGCAAGAAAATATTTCGTCTCTTAATGCGGAGGATTCGTGCAAGGTCTTTAGAATGGAGGCAATTCGTTTTTCAAAAATGACTGAACATGAAAGATATGATCTGATTCTTGCCGATCCGCCTTTTTTTAAGGACGATATTCATCAAGTTGTAAAAAACATTTTAGAGAAAAATTTTTTAACTGAAGATGGATTACTTCTCGTAGAAAGATCAATTCAGACTAAAAAAGAGGATCAAGAAGCGTTTAATTTGGAACCATCCAAACGGCTGGGTGATAGTTTGATTTATCAATTTAAATTGTGAGCCAACGTTAGTTAAATTATTTTTTATTGAATCTAAAGAATTATATTTTATCAGAAACAAAATCAGAGAATTACCATGGCTAAAGTAATTTATCCCGGAACATTCGATCCTGTAACTAATGGTCACATTGATATTGTTTACAGAGCTGTAGAATTGTTCGATGAAGTAATTGTAACGGTTGCTAGAAATCCTACAAAGACAATTTTATTTTCGGTTGATGAACGTGTGGATATGCTGAGAGAAAGTTTTAAGGATTTGAAAAAAGTTGTAGTTGATTCATTTGAAGGGCTCGTTGTTGATCATGCAAGAAATTTAAATGCCATAGGAATAATCCGCGGACTCCGTGCTATAAGTGATTTCGAATATGAATTTCAGATGGCATTGATGAACCGTAAACTTGCCGGAGAAATTACAACAATTCTTTTGATGCCGCATGCAAAATATACTTATCTAAATTCAACTATAGTTCGAAACCTTGCACAATTTCACGGCGACATTTCCGAATTTGTTCCGCCGCATGTTTTTGAAAGATTAAAGAAAAAATTTGACTACAAATAAACTAATCTTTTAACAATCTCCCTTTATCAAATAGGGAATTAGAATATGCATCTGCAACTGTTAGATTGGATTATCATAGTAGCTTCTCTCCTTATTTGTTTTGTTCCGGCTTTATTTTTTGGCAGAAGAGCAGGAAAAAATACATCAGAATTTTTTGCGTCCGGACGTTCTGTACCGTGGTGGTTAGCTGGACTTTCAATGGTTGCAACTACATTCAGCAGCGATACACCAAATCTTGTAACAAACATTGTCCGCACAAACGGCGTTGCAGGAAACTGGGTTTGGTGGGCATTTGTATTAACGGGAGTATCAACAGTTTTTTTCTATGCACGTTTATGGCGGCGTTCAGGCGTAATGACCGATCTTGAATTTTATGAACTCCGCTACTCAGGTAAAGCTGCAAGTTTTGTCCGGGGATTCCGCTCAGTCTATTTAGGATTTTTCTTTAACTGTATGATTATGGCAACAGTAAATCTTGCTGCTTGTAAGATCGCAGGAATATTATTTGGTTTTGAGCGTTGGCAGACACTTTTACTTGTTGGCGTATTGAATGTTGTCTTTGCAACTTATTCCGGTTTGTGGGGAGTTTTAGTAATTGATATGATTCAATTTTTTATTAAGATGACCGCAGTAATTGCTGCGGCCTATTTTGCATTACAGTTACCACAAATCGGTGGATTGAGCGGACTCGTTGATAAACTTTCCAAAATAAAAGGTCCTGGCGGAATAAATTATTTAAATATACTTCCGGATTTTTCCAATAACTGGGATATAGCAATAGCTGTTTTTATAATGCCGGTTGCTGTTCAGTGGTGGGCAGTTTGGTATCCGGGTGCTGAACCGGGTGGCGGAAGTTATATTGCTCAAAGAATGCTTGCATCTAAATCGGAAAAAGATTCTCTAGGTGCTGTTTTGTTTTTCAATATTGCACATTATGTTTTAAGACCTTGGCCTTGGATTCTTGTAGGACTCTGTTCCATAATTATTTATCCCCAGTTAACAGATATTCAAAATGCATTTCCTAATCTTGATCCCAAATTACTTGGGCATGATATAGCTTATCCGGCAATGTTAAAATTTCTTCCGGTTGGATTTATTGGATTGATGGTCGGCGGTTTGATTGCTGCTAATTCATCAACAATCTTAACACATCTCAATTGGGGTGCTTCATACTTAGTTCATGATTTTTATCGGAGATTCATTCGTAAAGATAAAAGTGAAAAACATTATGTGTTGATGGGAAGAGTTGCGACAGTTGTATTATTCTTTAGCGCTTCTGCGCTTGTCTTTTTCTTGGATACTGCCTATGACGCATTCAACATCATTCTTCAGATCGGTGCAGGAACGGGATTACTTTATTTACTACGCTGGTTCTGGTGGAGAATTAATGCTTGGTGCGAAGTTGCAGCAATGGCAAGTTCATTTTTCATTTCGATACTTTTACTGATATTAAATAAAAGTGGATTACATTTTAGTCCTCACATTGCATTGATAATTACAATTGTATTTACAACTGTAAGTTGGCTTGTAACTGCTTATTTAGGACCACAAACGGACCGTAAAACTTTAATTGAGTTTTATAAAAACATCCGTCCATTTGGTCCCGGTTGGAAAAAGATACGTGAGGAAGCAGGAATATCGGAAGCAGAGGCAAAATCTTCTCATGAAAATATTCCACTCGGATTACTTGGATGGTTTTCCGGATGTATTGTAATCTGGTCTTCACTTTTTACAATTGGAAATTTTTTGTACGGAAGGATGACCTATGCTTTTATTTTGTTAGCAGTATTTATTGCCAGCGGAATAATATTAATAAGAGTAGTAAACAAACTGTGGACCAATAGTAAATCAACAGCGTAAGAGGTAAAAGCGAGAAGAAAATTACTTCTCGCTTCTGTCTTCTTATTTCTGATTTCTTACTTCTGTACTATATCACATTTCTTTTTCTGCTTCCAAAATTTTGCCTTCAACAAAAAGACCTTTTCCTAAGTGCAATTTTCTTAAGTAAACAACACCGTCTTCGTCATGAGGTTTACCGTATACTGTATGACATGATTTCAATCCGCCAAGCCATTTTCTTTTGTCTGAGATATAAACAAGATCTCCGGGTTCAGCGGCCATTTTATGCATATCTTTATGCGAGAAGTAAATTAAATCTTCTTCATCATTTCCTTCTTTAAGTTTCCAATTAACTTTTACAATTTCTCCTTCACGTTCATTTAATTTTCTCCCTTTGAACCATTCCTTTGCTTTGTGAATTGACCAGACGGTCAATCCAATTGTTTGAGTATCGGGATCGTATTTGACATAGTATGTTGTTATCAATGCAATGAATCCAGATGCAACAAGAGTTATTAGAAAAATTAAATCTAATGGAACAATATGAAGTTTGAACACTGCAGCAAGAACATCGTATAAAACAACAGCAACGCTAAAAACTATCATTGAATACATAATAACAGTATGATTAGGATTCTTTTTTATGTGCGCCGCAAAATGTTTTAATTTATTCTGTGATAGTGTAACAGTAACAGCGACTCCAGTACAAACAATCAAATTGTACAATGCGCCCATGTATGTAAAAGGGTGAACTGGATCAAACGGGGTTCCATGAGCAATCGGAGCGATTAATTCTAAAGGATATCTGTTTCCAAGAAGCATCAATGATATTCCGCCAAGAACAGTTGTAATTAATCCGGCAGGAGTAAATTTTTTCCAAAAGGCACCGAAGAAAATAGCAATCATTAATGGGGGAGTTAAAGTCGCATGGAAAAATGCATGAGCTTGATAAACCGTTGGATAAGAATTAAATGCATACACAGCAGCAACACCAAGAATTGTAAATGCAACTGTAGATGTTCTAGCTACAACCATTGCTCTTTTTTCATCAATGGGATCTTCTTTCTTAATCTTTTTCAACCAGAGTCTTATAGGTCTGTCAACATCATTTACCCAAATAGCAGCAGTTGCATTAAGTAAAGTGCTTACAGTTGACATCAATGCTGCGGCAATTGCAGCAATAACAAATCCAAACACACCTGGGCCGGTAATAATATTTGATATAACAACAAACACACTATCTGGATTTACATTTGGAGGAAGTAAATTTGGAAATTTTACAGAGATAGCTTTTGCTACCCAGCCACCTCCTCCAACAACAATTGCAGAAATGGGAAGCATAAATAAAATATTAATAGTAGCAGCTTTTCTGCCTTCATGTACATTTTTTGTTGCCATGAATCGCATTATCAAACCCATATTCATAAAAAGAAAACCAACCGAACCGGCGATTCCATCTTCCCAAAACGTTCCTACAGAATTAAATTCTGCCGGAGAATTATATCCTGCAAAAGGAACTTTCCAACTTGGCGGCAGAAGATGCCAAAATTCACTCCAACCTCCTACGAATGCTACACCCACAAAAAATACCATTAGACCTGCAAACAATAGCATAATACCTTGAACAAGATCAGTGAATATAACTGCTGTTTGTCCGCCGAATGTTATATAGATTCCTGTGATGATTGCGGTTATCCAAATCAATCCCATTAATGAAACATGAAATTGAATACCAAGGATTGTAAATGATTCAGGCATCAACGGAAGAATTGCTTTTCCCATTGTAAGAAATCCGATTCCAACGTATCCAACTAAATACATAAGCTGAAGAATTGTAACAAAGAATCTTGCCGAAGGAGAAAATCTTCTCTCAAAATATTCCGGAATAGATTTTATCCTTGAGTAAACAATGATTGGAAGCCAGCCGAACAGAAAGAACGGGACAAAAAACCAATCGTTCATATAAGACATAGATGAAGAGAAACCGTATTTAAATCCCATAGCGGAATATTTTACGAAACTGTGACTGCTAATTCCCGTTGCAACAATTGACATTGCAATGAGCCACCAGGTAAATCTTCTTCCGCCAAAGAAAAAGTCGTTTGTATCTTTATTGTATTTTGCAAAGTAAGTTCCGAATAATAACATAGCTATCATGTAGATAACGAGAACGATCCAATCAAGTTGAGTTCCAATATTGTGTACTTGTCCCATATTTATCTCACAGGTAAAGAGCTGAAATTATTAAAAAGGCATGTATAGCCATGAAATAGAAATATCCAAATATCATTGCTTTCCACCAGAAACGATCACGTTTGAGTCTCATATCTATCGCTTTAGTTTTACGGATTAGGATCATTCCGGCAAGGAAGAAAATTCCTCCACCCACATATAAATAAATGAATGGTAACCAGCTGTCAAAAAAGGTTGGCATAGAAAAATTCCTCAAAATTTTGTGCCCAAGTTAGTTGGGCACGTTTAGATTCGCAAATAAAATTTTTGTTAATATTTCGATTTATAAAAAATTTGAATTTCAACACCAGTCATTTCAAAAATTATATAGAATTAATTCTATGATATACTTTCATTTATGCTTAATGGGTTTGGAAACGCATTTAGCAATCATTCTTTTATTCTCTTTGGGTTGAATTCCCCCTGCTTGTGGTGTCATTCCCGCATGCTTTTAGCGGGAATCTATTAGTGGATGCCCGATAAAAACATTCGGGCATGACAAAATACCTCGCCTCTTGCGGCGAAGAGATTCATTTAAACAAGAAATAGTACCATTGATAACTAAACAAAAATTGCATTTGAGACGCTGTGTTTCTAAATTAACCGCCTAAATTTTTACTATTTCTAAAGCGGAGGTTGTTTTTATGCCTATGATGGCGCGGATGAGAAGTTTAGCCCCTTGGTTTATGCTTACGGTAGGCGGTATTTTTGTTCTATTTATGGTTCTATCTGATTCAAAAGTGACAGATTTTTTGCGTTCACAGAAGCAAAATATAGGTTCTGTTGATGGTGAGGATGTTACTTATCAAGAATATTCAAGTTTAGTTGATAGAGCGAAGAAAAATCAAGAAGAAGCATCAAAACAAACCATTGATGAATCTCAAATGGACTATTTCAGAGATCAAGTTTGGGATGCACTTGTTACACAAAAATTGATGAGTAAAAAAATTAAAGATTTTGGAATTGTTGTTACCGATAATGAAGTTAGAGAAGCGCTCCTCGGTCCAAATCCACCTGCTCAACTCAGACAACAGTTTACCGATTCCACAGGTAATTTTAATCGCCAACTTTATGAAACTGCGTTAAGAGATCCACGGAATAAACAAATAGTAATTACTGTTGAAGAACAGATTAAAGAACAATTGATCCAGCAAAAATTACAAAATTATGTTTCTGCCTCTGTAATTGTAAGCGATGAAGAAGCTAAAGATCAATTCACCAAACAGAACATTAAAATGAAAGCAAATTATGTATGGATTGATCTTAATTCTATTCCTGAGAATGAAGTTAAAATTAGTGATGATGATTTAAAAAAATATTATGAAGATCATGCAGAAGATTTTAAACAAGTTGCCGAAAGAAAAATAAAATATGTTCTCTTCAACAAAACAGCTTCCAAAGATGATTCACTAGGTATCAAAAAAAATCTTGAATCAATCGTTGCAAAGCTAAAGAACGATACTACATCATTTAAAAAATATGTTGAACTCTATTCCGAGCGTCCATATTCAAAAGATACGGTTCAACTTTCAACTCTTGTACCGCAGGTTAGAGATGTTTTAGTAAAAGCTAAAACCGGTTCTGTTGTTGGTCCGTATAATACTTATGAAGGTTATGTTGTTTACAAAGTTATTGGTAAAGTGAAATCAAAGAAGGAACAAGTTAGAGCTTCGCACATTTTAGTTAAAACTACCGGAAATGATAAAGCCGATCTTCAAAAAGCTAATGATATTTATAATCAGTTAATGAAGGGTGCGGACTTTGCAACTGTAGCAAAAGAAAAATCAGATGACGGAAGTAAATTTCAAGGAGGAGATCTTGGATGGTTTGGACGGGGACAAATGGTTAAACCGTTTGAAGATGCTTCTTTCAACGGCAGAATTGGTGTAATTCAAAAACCGGTTAAATCACAATTCGGTTATCATATTATAAAAGTGGTTGACCGCTCTAACGAAGATTTCGTTTTAGAAAAAATTGTAAACAAAATTCAAGTTTCTGCTTCAACCTCTGATAAACTTTATACAGATGCACAAGATTTTTCATTTATAGCAAAGAAAGACGGATATGAATCAGAAGCAAAAATGATGAAGTATAGTGTTATTGAAACTCCGACTTTTAATGAAGAATCACAAGCACTACCAGGGATAGGAGTTAATCAAGCCATTGTTAAATTTGCTTTTGAAAATAGTGTAGGCGACATAAGTGATGTTTTCAGAGTTCAAGCAGGATATGTGGTTGCTGTGGTTTCCGATGTTATTAAACCGGGATTGAAAAAATTTGATGATGTAAAAGCGCAGATCAGAAATTTTGTGCTGAAAGAAAAAAGGCTTGCAAAATCAATGTCAATTGCTAAAGATATCCGTTCAAAAATGAGTGATGCAGGAGATGCTTCGGTTGCAAAATCAATTTGGGCAGCGGCTAAAGTTGATACCACTGCGGAATTCACAACAGTTGGAAATATTCCAGGTGTCGGACGTGAATTTGCATTCTCTGATTATTCATTGAGCGCCGAACAGAATAAATGGTCTCAACCGGTTAAAGGAAGTTTGGGTTCATATCTGATCAAAGTAAATTATAGAGTTAAATTTGATCAGGGAACATTTGAAGTTGAAAAATCAATGATCAAGAAACAATTACTTCAGGGTAAGAAGAGCCGCTTTTTTGGTCAATGGATTCAAGACCTAAAGAAAGAAGCGAAGATTGTTGATAATAGATATCAATTCTACCGATAAAAATTAAAATCCCGATCTAGATCGGGATTTTTTTTACTCTTTAAATTCAATCCGTAATTTCTGAATTTCCATTTGGTTTATGAATAAATTTATAAAAATATTATTTTTGGTTTCAATTCTACCAACCATCATTTTCGCACAAGCAAACGAAAAAGATTTTGGAATTTCATTTAATCTAAACTATACAACAACTTCCCAATTATTCTTACAACCCGATTCTCCCGATCTGATCTTGAGAGGTACACATCAGAGTCTTGATGATATTTATAGTTATTCTATAGATTTCCGTTATCAAGTTTCAGAATCTATAATTCTTGGCGTTGGTTCGGAATCAATAAAAAAAACTTTTGATAACAGTATTAATCTTGGCGGAATTAGAGCTTCGATGAAAGATGGTTATAAAATGATTCCGATTGAATTTTTCGTGTATTATTTAATTCCATTTTCAACAGAACGATTTAAGTTTTATATGGGTGGAGGATTTGGATTATATATTGGCGAACAAATTCGTGAGTTGGGAGATGTATCTATCTCAAACGAAAGTAAAAAGATCGGGTATGGGATTAATGTATCCATAGGAATGGATTTTTTAGTCAATCGGTTTTTATCAATCAGAACACAAATGCGGTTTCGAGATCCGGAATTTGAAATGGAAAGTAAATACTCAGACACAACAGTTAACTATAATGGGAAATCATATATTCTGCCGTCAGAAAAGTTCACATCAAAAGTAAATATTGATGGAATTACATTTGCTATTGGAGCTGTAATCAATTTATAGCAAACAGTTCTATCCTCTTCTAAAACATTCTTTAAAATTATCCATCCGTATTCTTTATATTACGTATCAAATGTTTGTATTTAGCAATTTATATGAACGAAAAAAGAATTTATCTAACCGGATTTATGACGAGCGGGAAAAGTACGCTAGGTCCCATTCTTGCAAACGTACTGGGCATGGAGTTTTTTGATCTTGATAAGGAAATTGAAAAAAAAGAAAAACAAACAATAGTAGAAATTTTTGAAAAGAAGGGGGAATCATACTTTCGCGAAGTTGAACACAGTGTTTTGAAAGATCTTGCAGAAAAAGATTTTGTTGTAATATCACTTGGCGGCGGTACAATAACAAATAAGATTAATTTTGATCTTTTACAATCAACAGGCAAGATTATTTATTTAAAGGTTTCACCGAATAATTTATATAAAAGATTAAAAAACAAAATTGATCGTCCGTTATTTAGAGATCTTGTTCTCGGTGAAAAATCTGAAGAAGACTTTCTTGAAAAGATACAAGAGCTTCTGGAAAAGAGAAAAGAATATTATGAAAAAGCAGATCTTATCATTGAAACAGATTTGCAGCCGATAGGAAGAACAGTTGATAAAACCGCAAATAAAATAATGGCTCTCTTTAATGAAAAAAGTTGAAGTTAATATTCCAGGCAAAGATTATTCCGTTTTGATTGAACAGCATTTATTTGACCGGTTGGAAAAAATTATTCTTTCAAAAAAATCGAATAAGAATCTATTTATTGTAATTGACCGAAAAGTTCTGGAGTTGCATAGGACTAAAATTATCCGTTTTGTTTCAAATTTCCCGGGGAAATATTTCATCCATGAATTTGAATCTGATGAATCTAATAAAAGCTTTACATCGGCAGAAAAAATGTATAACAATTTAATAGCTCAGAAATTTGGGCGCGATACACTTATGCTTGCTATTGGCGGCGGTATAACTGGCGACATTGCCGGTTTTGTTGCTTCTACATTTGCAAGAGGAATACAATTCATACAAATTCCCACAACACTTCTTGCCTCGGTTGATAGTTCTATCGGCGGTAAAACCGGAATTAATTTTAGTGAAACGAAAAATATTATCGGTACATTTTATCAGCCAGAAATGGTTTTAATTGACACAGGTTTTTTAAAAACTTTACCTGAAGAAGAAATAATCTGTGGAATCGGCGAGATATTAAAATATGCTTTTTTAATTGATCAGAAATTTTTTGTTACACTTAGAAATAATTTATCTAAACTGATCAAACTTGATGCTTCATTCACATCAAAAATTATTGAATCATGTATCCAATTTAAGGGAGATGTAGTAGTTGCCGATGAAAAAGAAGGCAGCTTACGAAAGATTTTGAATTTAGGACATACATTTGCCCACGCCATTGAGATTGAACAAAATTATCGGATCAAACATGGAAAAGCTGTTATAGTTGGATTGGTATGTGCTTTAGATCTTTCGCGGAGAATGGAAATCTTAGATAAAAAACTTTTTGAAGAATATTTACAGCTTCCTCTTTTATTAAGAAATTTTATTTCAATAGACAAATTTGATGCTGATCATATTTATGAAGTTATGCAACGCGATAAAAAAGGTCTTAATAATAGCATAAAATTTGTTTTGATAAATTCTATCGGAGAAATTTTAGTTGACGTTGAAGCCGAAGAAAGCGAAGTGCTTCAATCAATTCAGCAGGGAATCGGTTATTTCAAAAAGTAGAATATCCTTTCTATGAGTGTAAATAAATTAAAAAAAATTAAATTCTATTTTTCACGCTTGCTGATTCTCATATTCTTACTTGTTTCATTTCAAAAAATTATTGCACAAACTGAAAGAGAAACCCGGGCTGTTTGGGTTGCGACAAATTTTAGATTGGATTGGCCTCCTCCAACTTTCGATCAGGAAAAACAGAAACAAGCACTCGTTGATATCTTTGACGATATTAAATCAAAAAACCTCAACACAGTTTTTTTTCAAGCCGGTATTAATGGAACTGTTTTATTCAAATCGTCATTCGATCCCTTCTCTCCATACATAACCGGTGAAGTTGACATGGACGGTACTTACGATCCTCTTCAGTTTGCAATTGAGCAGGCTCATAAACGCGGATTAGAAATTCATTCGTGGATCAATTGTATAAAATGTTTTGGCGGAACTGAATTAAATATATTGAATAATCCGAATCATATTTCTAAACGTAAACCTGAATGGGTTATTGAGGATGTACGCGACGGACAAAAATCTTACTGGCTTGATCCCGGACTTCCCGAAGTGAGGGAATATCTTTCTGATATGATCGCTGAGATGGTTGAGAATTATGATGTGGACGGAGTTCATCTTGATTTTTTGCGTTATCCCGGTAAAAATTTTGAAGATGAATTTTCTTATAATGTTCATGGAGCGGGATTATCGCGGGATGAATTTAGAAGAAAAAACATAACCGATCTCGTTGAACTTATTAATAAAAAGATTAAAGCTGTAAAACATTTTGTAAAACTTGGTGTAGCTCCAATCGGTATTTTCAAAAATGAAAATGGAATAACCGGCTGGGAAGGTTATTCGGAAGTTTATCAGGATTCACGCGAATGGCTTAAACGTGGGTTGGTTGATTATGTGGCTCCGCAAATCTATTGGGGATTTGATGATAATCCGCGTTTCGGATTAGTTGCGAAAGAATGGACTGAAAATTCATTCGGCCGCAGCATCATTCTCGGAATTGGAGCTTACAAACCGAATGTAAAATCCGAGATGGATGCAATGATTCAATATTCACGCAGTATTAATGCTGCTGGTGTAGCTTTTTTCCGTTATCAAAATATCAAGGATGTTGAATTCAATTCTTTTCAGCATAAAACTTATCCCGCCGCAATGTCCTGGCTCGATGGAATATATCCCGATTCACCGACAGAATTGAATTTCAAAAGGAGCGAAACAAATAAAAATTTATTTTCTCTAAGCTGGAATTTTCAAATAATGAAGTCTCAAAGCGATAGCGTCCGATATTTTGCGTTGTATAGTTTGCCAAATTCGAATTCGGAACTTCTTCCGGATTATCTGTTCGACGTTATTCCGGCCGATAAAACATCCGTTACACTCGCAATTGATAGACCGCACCGGGTTAATTATTACTACACGCTAAAATCAGTAAGTAAATTGTGGAATGAAAGTATTGAATCATCTAATGTTATAGAAATAAAATTTCCTGAATTGAACACACTTGCACAGCTTGATGATGTTCCGGCAAATCCGGTTTTGATAAAAGATCAGGCGGGTAATTCGAATATTCTTCTTTATTCTAAAGGGAAAGAAAAAATTGAAATATTTGGAGCAAAAGGGGAAGAGAATGAAATTATTTTAAGTGAAAATGTTCTTCCGGGTAAAAATATTTTATCGCTTGGGAAAAATTTATCCGGCTACCAATCACTAAAAATTACTTTTAGATCATCAAATCGGGCGGTTGAGTTAAAGTTATAATATCTTATTCAGACTTTCTTATTGCATGGAACATAAATAATCATTGATGAGTTTAACCACAAAATAATAGATTAAATAAAATGTCAAAGAATAAAATTCAGCCAACGAAAAAACAATCTGGAAAGAATTTATGGATGCAGATTACCGTTGTTGTAGTGTTGATAGCATTTGTTGCATATTTCATTTTATCAAACGTACTTGTTAAAAACGAATCTAAAAATAACGATCTGGAAAAAGCAGTGGGCAATAATACAGCATACTCGTTTGTAAAAGAAGGCGATCTTTCATTTACTAATCCAAATGGAGATTCAATCGCCCAGCTTGAAATTGAAATTGCAGATGATAGCCAACAGCGTGAGATCGGATTAATGTTCCGTAATAAAATGAACGAGAATCAAGGGATGTTATTTATTTTTGATTCCGAAGAACCGCAAGCTTTTTGGATGCATAATACAGTTCTTCCGCTCGATATAATTTATGTTAACTCAAAAATGGAAATTGTTCACATTGCTAAAAACGCAAAACCGTACGATGATAAATCTCTTCCATCAATTAAACCGGCCCAATATGTAGTGGAAGTTAATGCCGGATACTGTGATAAAATTGGAATTAAAGAAGGCGATAAAATTGTATGGAGAAGAAATTGATGTTAACAAAAAAGGGCCGATGTAACTCGACCCTTTAAGGTATAACTTCTTTATTTTTTCTTACGTACAACTTTTTTAACAGTTTTCTTTTTAGCAAAACGTTTAATTTTTTTCTTAACCTGAACTTTAACTTTCTTTTTAGCTACCAGTTTCTTCTTAACAACTTTTTTCTTTGTAGCAGATTTCTTTTTAGTCGTTGGTTTCTTAACTGCTTTCTTTTTTGAAACATGTTTCTTCTTTTTACTTGCAACTTTTTTCTTTGAAGTAGTTTTTTTTTGACTCGCCGCAATCAAATTTAACGCTCCGCCTGCTTTGAACCATTCAATTTGTCCAGTGTTGAATGAATGGTTGAGCATAATCTCATCTGAAGAACCATCAGAGTGTTTTACAATCAACTTCAATTGTTTCTCTGGAGCGAATTCGTTTAATCCAACTAAACTTAATTTATCATCTTCATGAATCTTATCGTAATCACTTGGATCGGCAAACGTTAGCGGAAGCATTCCTTGTTTTTTCAAGTTGGTTTCGTGAATACGTGCAAAGCTTTTTGTTATAATCGCTTTTCCGCCCAGGAATCTTGGTTCCATCGCAGCATGTTCTCTCGAAGAACCTTCTCCGTAATTTTCGTCACCCACTACAATCCAACCGAACCCTTTTGCTTTATAATCGCGTGCAACTTCATGCACTTGTTTATATTCTCCGGTTAATAAATTTTTAGCTTCACCAGGTTTATTTGTAAATGCATTGATTGCACCAATGAACATATTTTTTGAAATGTTATCAAGATGACCGCGGAAACGAAGCCAAGCACCTGCCGGAGAAATATGATCAGTAGTACATTTGCCTTTTACTTTTAACAGTAAAGGAAGATCTACGAAATCTTTTTTATCCCATGGTGTGAACGGTTCCATAAATTGCAGACGTTCACTCTTCGGATCAATAATAACTTTTGTTTTATATCCATCATCAGATGGAGCGATAAATCCTTCAGTATCTTTTTCAAAACCGTGAGCCGGCAGCTCATCACCAAACGGTGGATCGAGTTTTACTTGCTCGCCTTTTCCGTTAACTAAATAATCTGTTGCCGGATTGAATGAAAGACTTCCGGAAATTGCGAGCGCAGTAACTAATTCGGGACTAGCAACAAACGCAAGAGTTTCCGGATTGTTATCATTTCTCTTAGCAAAATTTCTATTGAATGATGTAACGATTGTATTTCGTTCACCGGTTTTTGTATCCAATCTTTTCCACATTCCAATACATGGTCCACAAGCGTTTGCAAGAACCATTCCGCCAAATTCGGTTAATGATTGAAGCTGTCCATCACGCTGAATTGTTGCACGCACTTGTTCTGATCCGGGTGTAATGGTGAATTGTACTTTAGCTTTCAATCCTTTTGCTAAAGCCTGTCTTGCAATGTTTGCTGAGCGGTCAATATCCTCATAGCTGGAATTTGTACAACTTCCGATAAGAGCAACACTGATTTTATCGGGATAATTATTTTGTTTTACCGCATCTTTCATTTTTGATACTGGCCATGCAAGATCGGGAGTGAACGGGCCGTTGATATGCATTTCTAATTCATTCAAATTGATTTCAATAACTTGATCGAAATACTTTTCCGGATTTTCGTAAACTTCATCATCAGCTTTTAAGTCATCGATAAGATATTTTGAAAGTCCGGCAACATCTCTGCGATCTGTTTTGCGTAAGTATGCTGCCATTTTTTCATCGTATGCAAAGAGAGAAGTTGTTGCACCAACTTCTGCGCCCATGTTGCAGATTGTTGCTTTTCCTGTGCATGAAATTGAATCGGCACCTTCACCAAAATATTCTATGATCGCACCTGTTCCGCCTTTAACGGTAAGAATTCCTGCAACCTTTAGAATAACATCTTTAGGTGAAGTCCAACCGGAAAGTCTTCCCGCTAATTTAACACCAATCATTTTCGGCCATTTTAATTCCCACGGCATTCCTGCCATAACATCAACAACATCAGCACCTCCAACGCCAATAGCAATCATTCCGAGTCCGCCCGCATTCGGCGTATGAGAATCCGAACCGATCATCATTCCACCGGGGAAAGCATAATTTTCTAAAATCACTTGATGAATTATTCCTGCACCCGGTTTCCAAAATCCTACTCCGTATTTTCTGGAAATGCTTTCGATGAAATCATAAACTTCTTTGTTCTCATCAATTGCTCTATCAAGATCTTCTTTAGATCCGGTTTGTGCTACGATTAAATGATCGCAGTGAGCTGTAGCGGGAACTGCTGTAGATTTTCTTCCTGCATGCATAAATTGAAGAAGAGCCATTTGAGCAGTTGCATCTTGCATCGCAACACGGTCCGGTCCGAAATCAGTAAACTCCTTTCCGCGTTTTAGTTCGCGTGTTGCCGGTTCCCAAAGATGTGCATAAAGAATTTTTTCAGCGTAGGTTAATGGTCGTCCAACTACTTGTCGTGCGTTCTCAACTTTATCCTTAAAGCCCGCATAATTTTTTTGAATCATATCAAAATTAGCTGTCATTGTTTTACCCTTTAACTTTTATTAAGCGTTGGAAAGATAAAAAAAATTGAAGTGTTTTTCTTGGAGAGAAATAATAAAAATAAATTTAAACCCGCTTGCCCTACTTAAATAAATTAACCATACAATTCCATTTCAACTAATTCGCAAACAATATGTGCGACAGTAATATGTCCTTCCTGAATGCGTTGAATACTCGCGGACGGAATAACAATTGGCAGATCAACTAAACTTTTTAATTTTCCGCCGGTGCCTCCAAGTAAACCAATTACGAACATTTTTTTCTGGTGAGCTTTTTCAACTGCTTTTATAATATTACCGGAATTTCCGCTCGTTGATATTGCAAGCAGAACATCACCTTCGTTTCCTAATCCTTCCACATTACGTGCAAAAACATTTTCAAAACCGATATCGTTTCCGCCAGCAGTAAGATTTGATGTATCGGTAGTAAGCGCAACAGCTGCGAGTGCAGGGCGGTTAATCTTATGATTTAATCTGATCATCAACTCAGTAGCAATATGCTGGCAGTCGGCTGCACTTCCTCCATTGCCGCATAGCAATAATTTTTTCTTGTTCTTATATGCTTGTGAAAGCGTTTGTACAGCAAGAAGAATATCCGTTTTACAAGTGCTTTCAATCTTTAGCTTAACTTCGGAACTCTCATTCAGAGAATCAGTGATAAATTTTTCTTTATTCAATTTTTCCTCAGTTCATTTATTGGTAAAAATAACAAAGTTTGGCGTAATTCTCTAAGTTCTTTGTTCATATGAAAACTGATATTTAAAAGTAGGATGTAAACTCTTGGATTAAAATTCAATTGTCCAATAGAACAACATTTCCTAAGTTGCATTCAACTTTCCTAAAAAACTTTGGAAATTACTTATGAAAAAAACAAATCTATTTTGGATTCTTGCTATAGTCATAACATTAATATCGGCATTTTATCAACGTGTTACAGGCCCTTCGTATCCACTGTCAGGAAAAATTAATTTTGATGGTAAAGAAATTTCTTACAAACTGGAACGAAGCCAAGAAACAGTTAAGAATTATCAAATTGAAATTGAAACCGGAGATGAGGCAATTAGCGGAACATTATTCTGGCGGAAATTCAATTCCGGGAATGACTTTACTGCAATACCAATGACCGGTAGTAAAAAACTTATTGCTGAGTTACCAGTTCAACAACGTTTGGAAAAACTGGATTATTATATTCAGCTTTCTAAAAGTGATAAGACAGTCATTCTTCCTAAGGAAAAAATGATTACTCTCAGATTTAAGGATCCTGTTCCTATTTATATTTTGATTCCACATATCTTCGCAATGTTTTTTGCGATGATGCTTTCGACCCGTACAGGTTTAGAATTTTTTAATAAAGAACCTAAAATCGATAAACTAGCATTTTGGACTGTCATAAGTCTTTTCATCGGAGGATTTCTTCTTGGTTTCGCGATGAATGGATTTGCATTTGGAGAAGTTTGGGGCGGTTGGCCATTCGGTAAAGATGTAACTGATAATAAAACCCAGATTGCTTTTATTGCCTGGCTAATTGCATTCTATTTTGTAAAGAAAAACAAAAATGCAAAACTGGCTGTTCTGCTTGCAGCAATAATTATGATTGCGGTTTATATGATTCCGCATAGTGTATAACTAAGAGTAAGATAAAGAGAAAGAGTAAGATTAAAAACACGATCAAGAGAAGCAGCATGAATGAAATTTATTTTGATCATGAAAAATTAAAAGTGTACCAAAAAGCATTAGAATTTATTCGTTGGTCTGGAATAATTTATAAAGATTTAAAATTTAAATTTGCGGTGATTGATCAGCTCGATAGAGCATCCACTTCAATACTACTTAATATTGCAGAAGGAAATGGAAAGTATTCGAATAAAGACCGTTGCCGATATTTTGATATTGCTGTCGGTTCTGCATTTGAGTGCTCAGCATGTTTAGATATTTTATTTATAAAAAAAATAATAAATGATTCAACTTTAACAGAAGGGAAACAAATTCTAAAAGAGATTATTAGTATGCTCATTGGATTAATAAAATCAAATTCAGATAGAGTTTACGATAATCAAGCAGAATATAATTCATAGAATCTTTCTCTTACTCTTTCTCATAATCTTAATCTAAATCCGAAGGAGTTACAATGAGTTCAAACGAAACCCCAACAACAAGCGGATTACCATCCAACGCTTACTCTGAACTTAAACCCGGTGAAGAATACAAACCAATTATGTCGCCTCATATAGATTTTCCAGAGGTAACATCATATTCAGTTTTCACCGGATTAATAATGGCGATAGTCTTTTCTGCCGCAGCAGCTTACCTTGGTTTAAAAGTCGGACAAGTATTTGAAGCTGCAATTCCAATTGCAATACTTGCTGTTGGAATTACAAACATGCTTTCAAAGAAGAACGGCATGGGACAAAATGTAATTATTCAATCTATCGGATCTTCTTCAGGCGCTGTTGTAGCAGGTGCAATTTTTACTTTACCCGGAATTTATATTCTCGGATTACAAGCAACATTTTTTCAAATGTTCTTTGCTTCGCTCTTCGGCGGATTTTTGGGAATTCTATTTTTAGTTCCGTTTAGAAAATATTTTGTTTCAGAAATGCATGGTAAACTTCCTTTTCCAGAAGGGACTGCGACTACAGAAATTTTAGTTGCCGGAGAAAAAGGAGGTTCGCAAGCGCTTGTTTTAGTTTCTGCCGGTTTGATTGGCGGTATTTATGATTTCCTTGTCGCAACATTTGGTTCTTGGGCAGAAGTCTTTACTTCCCGTGTTGCTGGCTTTGGAGAAATGATTGCTGATAAATATAAAATGGTATTTAGATTGAATACTAGCGCAGCAGTTGTTGGTTTGGGATACGTAATAGGTCTTAAGTATTCAACAATAATTGTTGCAGGTTCATTCTTGTCATACTTCGTTTTTGTTCCGCTAATTTCTTATTTCGGAAATGATCTAACAGTCACAATCGGATCCGGTGTTACCTTGCTTGTAAAAGATATGTCGGCAGAATTGATTTTCAAAAATTATGTACGCCATATTGGTATTGGTGCAATTGCAATGGCTGGTTTTATTGGAATTGTAAGGTCATCAAAAGTAATTCGTTCTGCGTTTTCTTTAGCAATTAAAGAAATATTCGGCGGCAAGATAATGGAGAATGCAACAATCCGCACACAACGAGATTTGTCGATGAAAATAATTGTAATCGGAACAATCGTTACTGCAATTGCAATTTTTATCTTTTTCTTATTTGGCGTTGTTAGTTCTCTTCTTCATGCATTTATCGGATTGTTAATCGTAATGATAATGTCTTTTCTCTTTACAACTGTTGCAGCTAATGCCATTGCAATTACAGGTAATAATCCAGTTTCCGGAATGACTTTGATGACTTTGGTTCTCTCATCAATAATTTTGGTTTCTGTCGGACTTTCGGGACCAACTGGAATGGTTTCAGCATTAATTATAGGCGGAGTTGTTTGCACTGCGTTATCAGTATCGGGATCATTCGTTACAGATTTAAAAATTGGTTATTGGCTTGGCTCTTCACCGTATAAACAGGAGAAATGGAAATTTGTCGGCGTTATTGTTTCTGCAGCAACCGTGGTTTGGATAATTTCTTTGTTAGATAGAATTTACGGCTTTGCCGGCGGAGGATTACCCGCACCTCAAGCAAATGCTATGGCAGCTATAATTCAGCCGTTGATGTCAAATCAACCGGCTCCATGGATGTTATACATTGCAGGAGCTTGCATTTCTTTAATCCTAGCTATGATCAATGTTCCCGTACTTGCATTTGCGTTAGGAATGTATCTTCCTCAAGAAATAAATACACCGTTATTAATCGGCGGCTTAATTTCCTATTATGTTTCAACAAGAAGTAAGGATGAAGGATTAAACAATTCACGTAGAGAAAGAGGAACATTAATTGCATCCGGATTCATAGCTGGCGGTGCATTGATGGGAGTAGTAAGTGTTATCATTCGTTCTACCGGCGCAAATTGGTTGATGAAAGAATGGTCTGAATCCAGTTCCGCAGAAGTACTGGCATTTGTAATGTTCTGCTTATTATGTCTTTACACAATTTGGGATTCGATGAGAGCAAAGAAAGAGGCTTAATCAAATAAATTGTTAAAAATCAAAACCCCCGTATTATATCGGGGGTTCTTTTTTTTATGAATATTTTGTAGGAAAAAATTTTTGGATTCTTTTGCTAATGATATTTAAAAAGTATTCCATAATTTTTCTCCTATTGATTTGTTAATTTCAAAGGAGAGAAAATGAAATACCTCTACAATTTTTTAATAATTATTCTGGCGGTGTTAATGACAAGCAAATTTACTTTTGCTCAAAATCTGGAACGAAAAGATGTTCCGGAAGAATTGAAGTGGAATAATTCCATTCTATATAAAAATATAGATGAGTGGCAGAAAGATAAATTAGCTATTGAATCACAAATAAAAAAAATATCTGAGTTCAAAGGTAAACTTGGAGAAACCGCTAATACTTTGTACAACGCTCTCCGTCTTTACTTTGATCTATTAAAGAGCTTTTACAAATTATCTGATTATGCAAACAGAGTTAGTGATGAAGACCTTCGCAATAGCGAGAATCAATCGTTAACTCAAATAACCAATACGTTAGGAACACAGTTTGGCGAAGCGTCCTCGTTTTTAAGTCCGGAACTGTTAAGCTTACCGCAGGATAGGATCAAAAGCTTTTTTACTGAGAAAAAAGAATTAAAAGAGTTTCAATTCTTTGTAGATGATATTCTTAGGCTTCGAGAACACACCTTAAATGCAAACGAAGAACAAATTCTTGCCAGCGCAGGATTAATTACTTCAACACCTAATGATGTATATGGAATTTTTAATAATGCAGAAAAACCAAATGCCAAAATAAAACTTTCCACAAATGAAGAAGTGGAACTGAATTCTTCCGCATATTCAAAATACAGAACTACACCGGTTAGAGAAGACCGCGAAAAAATTATGAAAGAATTTTTTGAAAGCTATAAGAAATTTCAAAATACACTTGGAGCAAATTTAACCGGAAAAATCCGCGGGGATTATTTCTTTGCAAAAAATAGAAAGTACCATACAGTTCTGGAAGGTTCACTTAATGCAAATAAAATTCCCGTTTCAGTTTATGAAAATCTGATTTCTCAAATTCATAAAAATCTTCCTACATTTCATAGATATTTGAAATTAAAAGCTAAAATGTTAGGTGTGGATCAACTTCATTATTATGATTTATATCCGCCGCTTGTTAAGTCGGTTGATTTTAAGTTTACAGTTGAAGAAGGACAAAATCTTATTTTGGATGTTTTCAAACCGATGGGAGAAGAATACGTTTCAACTGTAAAGAAAGCTTTTAATGAAAGATGGATTGATTATGCAGCAACAACTGGAAAGAGAAGCGGGGCTTATTCATCCGGTGCAGCTTATGATTATCATCCTTACATTTTAATGAATTGGACTGATGATTATGAATCTGTTTCTACACTTGCTCACGAACTCGGTCATACAATGCACAGTTATTTTTCCAATAAGAGCCAGCCTTTTGTTGATGCACAATATGCGACTTTTGTTGCGGAAATTGCTTCTACAATCAATGAAACTCTGTTAAATAATTATATGGTAAAGAAAGTTAAAACGGATGATGAGAAATTATATTTGCTCGGTTCTTATCTGGATTTACTAAAAGGAACAATTTTCCGTCAAACTCAATTTGCGGAATTTGAATTGGATCTTCACAAAAAAATAGAAAACGGCGAGCCGCTTACCGGCGAAAGTATAAGCAAGATTTACTATGACATGGTAAAAAATTATTACGGCAATGATGTTGGCGCTTGTGTTGTTGATCCTTATGTTGCGTATGAGTGGGGATTCATTGCGCATTTTGTTAATTACACATATTACGTATATCAATATGCTACTTCTCTAATTTATGCAACGGCGTTTGCAGAAAAGATTGTTAAGGAAGGACAGCCAGCTGTTGATAAATTCTACAATATCTTAAAAGGCGGAAGTTCCGATTATCCGATTGAACTTATTAAGAAAGCCGGGATAGATCCGTTATCTTCAGAAGCATTTGATCTGACAATTGCTAAAATGAATAAAGTTATGGATCAGATTGAAGAGATAATTAGTAAGAAAAAATAATTTATTCCGAAATTTAATCTAAGAACTTACTCCAAAAGCACATTTGTCATCGCGATCCCGATACTGAGTTTATCGAAGTATCGGGAGAAGCGATCTCAGATTGCTTCGCTCGTTAGCACTCACTCGCAATGACAATTCTATCTTTATTTGATCTTCAAGGTTTTAGTGTAGCATTGAATAAATATTAGTGTGCGATCTCTTCCCATTTCTTTGCATATCGAATTCCAGTGAATCCTTTTATTCTGGATTTACCAACTCTGAAAACATCTTTTTTAAAGAAAATCTTAACGCGAGAATTGATTTTAATTGATGAATTTGATCCTACAAGGTCAGGTTGATTTACCTTTTCAATACGATCAAGAGCAAGTTCTATCGCGCGATTATTGTGGATAATAATTACTCTATCAAATTGCTTTTGGGGAATACAAGGAAGCGGAATAAAATAATCAAGCTCAACACCAAGTTTATCTACCCAAGAAGCATCTTCGTTCTTTTGGATTGTTCTAACTAGATACATTTGTTACTCCAATCATTATTAAAATGTTTACAGATCATATTGATGCAAAATGTCGGAAAAAAACGACAAACAGTTTACGAACAAGCTTGTAATTTATGGTTGAAAAATGTTTCCACAACGATGACAGATAAACTTTTTCTGGTATGCTCTATATTTAGGTTCATATTCATCTCGATTAAATCGATTTCTTTGTAATCTGTCAATCCATATTATCCCGATTCCAATTAGTACACCTGTTAATGAAAACATGAATTGTTCGAAATTACCTCCAACACCCATTCCTAGAAAAACAATAATAAACGGTATTAGAATAAAAACGCCTATACCGGTTATACAACCCGCACTCTTCTTTTCTGGAGGTTTAATTGAGTTAGAGAACAAAGATTCTTGAGTGCCCGAGAAATTTCCTTCACTTACTCCGATTCCTAAACCAGATGATGACATTCCAACTCCAATGTTATTAGTGGTTCCTGAGACATTTGAAACACCACTTTTATAAGCAATATCAAGCCTCTGAGTGTTCTCAGAATTACATTTTGGGCAAGAATAATTCATAGCACCTCCAATCTCTTTAATATTGTATCACCGATTAACACGTTGCCCCAATTAAAGCAACTGTCTTTTGTTTATTAAAAACTAATGAAGTAATGTCACTCAATCAAACAAAATCAACCATCAAGGTTAATCAGGTATTTCTTAATTTAACCGAAGAAATTAACCGGAGACTATTTTGGAAATTGAAGAAGCAAGAAAACTTTTCCCGCACTTACAAACGGATCAAATCTATTTCAATCATGCGGCGCTCGGTCCGTGGTCCACTCTTGTTCTCGATCGTATTAAAGAATATATGGATGAAAGAAGCGGACTAAGTGTTATGAATTTTGAATCTTTAGTTAAATGGAATTTTGGTGCAAAAGAAAAATTAGCAAAACTTTTAGGAACGAGTACTAACAGATTATCATGGGTTGATAATGTTGCAAACGGATTAAGCATTTTAGCGCAAGGATTAGACTGGAAGAACGGCGATAGAATAATTTTAAACGATATCGAATTTCCCTCGAATGTTTATCCATTTCTAAATTTAAAAAAGCACGGAGTTGAAGTAGATTTTGCAAAATCGAGAAATGGAATAGTTGATGTCGAAGATCTTGAAAAATTAATTACCCCTAAGACAAAACTTCTTTCAATAAGTATGGTGCAGTTTCTTTCCGGATACAGAGCAGATATTAATTCAATCGGCGAACTGTGCAAACGGAAAGGAATAATTTTTTGTGTTGATGCAATTCAAGCAGTGGGAGCTGTTAATGTTGATCTTAAAGAATCTAAAATAGATTTTCTTACCGGAGGCACACAGAAATGGTTAATGAGCAGTCAAGGCCTTTCATATTTTTATGTAACAGAAGAATTACAAAATAAGATTGATCAAAAAAATGTTGGTTGGACATCAGTAGAAGATTCATGGAATTTTTTAGACTATAACCTGACTTTGAGATCAAATGCCGAGCGATATCAAACCGGTACATTAAATGCGTTTGGAATTGCAATTTTTGATGCGGCAATGAATATGTTTAAGCAATCGAAAGTTGAAAACTTTGAATTTAGAATTTTAGAAAACACAAATTATTTTATTAAAAGGCTTTCAGAAATTGGAATTGAACCAGTGCTAAGAAATATTTCTAATGATCACCTTGCCGGAATTGTGACAATCAAACATGAAAAATCCAAAGAAATATTTTCTGAATTAGAGAAAAGAAAAATTTATTGTGCTGTCCGGGAGGGAATGATTCGCCTTTCTCCGCACTTTTATAATACTAAAGATGAAATTGATAGAGTAGTTAATGAGTTGAAAGAAATTGCGGGATAAAAAACGGGGAGAAGAGCCAAAACCTAGGTTGGGGGGAGACCTAAGTCCCAGCCACAACTCCCCAAAATTTATTGTTCAGGATTGTAACTTAATTCAATTTTAATATGAAAATCAGCGCCGCTAAATAATGTATATTTTACTTCACCAATCGTACATTTATAATCTTCACCGACCATATCACTTATAACTTTAGCAACAGCATTTTCAATTGAACCGATGCTAACAGTCTTTAATTTATTCTTTAAAATTTTATCAACGTCTATAGTTTTATCTTGACCGGAGGTCATTTTATGTCCCTCAATGATTTTACTATAAAATTGCAGCAATACTTATAAAACCTAACTGCAATATAACTATCCTCTAATAAATTTCAATAGCTCGTTAGTTTTTTCATTCATTAAATTTTCATCGTTCTTAGATTCTACATTAAGACGAAGCAAAGGTTCCGTATTACTCATCCTAATATTAAACCGCCAATCTGGGTATTCAACGCTAAGACCGTCTAATTCATCAGTAATTCCGCCAGTATATCTCTTTTTGATTTCATTAATTTTTTCCGCTGGATTATTTACTGTTGAATTAATTTCACCCGAACATGGATATAAACGTATCATAGCGTTCAGAAGTTCCGAAAGTTTAGCTTTTTCATCAGACATTAATTGGAGAATTAGTACAAAAGGAATTAACCCGCTATCCGAATAAAAATTATCACGGAAATAATGATGTGCCGACATTTCCCCACCGTAAATTGCGTTTACTTCTCTCATTTTCTGTTTAATAAAAGCGTGACCGCTTTGAGAAACTACAGCTTGACCACCGGCTTTTTTTACTATTTCGATAGTATTCCAAATCAACCGAGGATCGTGTACAATTTTTTCTCCGGGATTTGTTTTCAAAATAGATT
>Ga0209514_10001474_pt1 | contig 40276 bp, 37 predicted proteins | sample Subgrocontami58m_FD_187452 | JGI IMG/M metagenome (GOLD analysis project Ga0209514, IMG submission 187452) | Subsurface groundwater microbial communities from S. Glens Falls, New York, USA - GMW37 contaminated, 5.8 m (SPAdes) (version 3) | ecosystem: Environmental > Aquatic > Deep subsurface >...
CCGCCGCTGATCGATGCACTGACATTGCTGAGGAATCGCGCTGGAACATTGCGCGAACTCGCCGACGCGGCGGTGTTTTTCTACCGGCCGCTCGCGCCGTCGGAGGCGCTGCGCCGGCAGCATTACGCGATCGAGGTGAGGCCCGCGCTCGCGGACCTGCATGGCCGCTTGAAGACGATCGTCTGGAACCGCGCCGCGATCAACGACTCGATCAAGGGAGCAGCCGCGGCGCACCGGCTCAAGCTGCCGATGATCGCGATGCCGTTGCGCGTGATGGTCACCGGCGAGACCCAGACGCCGTCGATCGACGCGACGCTCGAGCTGATCGGCCGCGACCAGGTCCTGGCGCGCATGTCGGCGCAGTTAGAGCATTTTTCGGCCTGAGGTTTTCTTTACAGCCCCCGGTGGCGCCGGTATAATCCGCGGTCTTTTGTGGGGGTATAGCTCAGCTGGGAGAGCGCTTGCATGGCATGCAAGAGGTCAGCGGTTCGATCCCGCTTACCTCCACCAGCAGCACGGTTTTGCCTTCAGCGGTTCGTCTGTCAGTCCCTATCGTCTAGAGGCCTAGGACATCGCCCTTTCACGGCGGTAACCGGGGTTCGAATCCCCGTGGGGACGCCACCTAACCTAAAGGCAGGTGTAACAGGTCAGGCCAGTTTGCGAACCGTTTCAAGCGCCGGGGCCGTAATGGCCGGCTCGGACGCCTGAGCCGGGTGTTGGTTCTGGAGGAGTTCCACGTATTGCTCAACCCGCTCACGTACGCGATTGAAATTGCCTGGGACACGCTGGCTGTTTTCGCGCATCGCCTCGACCAGGGCTTTCCCAACGGCGGGATCGGCGCGGGTAAGCGCCTGCAGCATGGAAATGATCGCAATTTCGTTGGAAATAATCTGACTGCCTAGTACATCGAGAGTCGATTCTTTCATGATCTCAGCCTTGATTGCCTATGATCGCTGCTGCGCCTGCCGTCTGCCCTGGGATGTGGCGGGGGGGAATGAACCCCATCGCGCCGTAATCCAAATGCCATTTTTTGTCAACCCGTGCCCGCAGCTTACATCACATTAAAACGTTATTGCTGATTTGTGACAAAAGTCACAGTCCGGGGGGCGGGAAAAAGTCACTATTTTTCAAAATATGTGACTGAAGTCACACTCGGCACACCGGCGCAGGGCTTATTATTCGACCGTGTGTGTAGGAATTCACACCAGCCGATTATCGGAACCGAAGGGTAAAGACCATGGACTACCAGCCGAGATTGCTGAAAAGCGGTTATATGACGCTCCTCGCGTCGTTTGCCATGGTCGCGCTATTGGCGTTGCCGGGTCGCGTCGGTGCGACCAATTATACGATGACTGTGGCCCCGCTTAATGCCACGACGAGTGGGGTATGGTTCGGGTCTTTCGGTGGGGCTGTGGCGGCAAATGCGTCGTTCCTGGACCATTTTTTCTTCACCGTGCCTGATTCATTCACGTTCGCTCTGGTGGACCCGTTCAGTGGAGCGGCGGGAAACAGCTTTTTTGGTATTACCGGGCTTAACGCGAGCCTTTTCAACAGCACACCCGCTCCGGTGGGATATTCCGGCGCCAACCTTGTGAATCCGGTCCCATCCGCATCGCTAGTTGCGGGGAATTACGACCTTCAAGTCAGCGGCACGGCGGGAGCCTTCGGCGGTGCGTACTGGGGAGGCGCAACCCTGGCGACCAACAACAGTTTAATATTCGCGCCGGTTCCCGAACCCGAAACCTACGCGATGATGCTCGCCGGGCTAGGCCTGATGGGTTTCGTGGCGCGTCGCAGAAAACAAAAAGTATTGGCGTAACTCAAAGCGGCCGTATAACTTAACTTACCTCGGCAGTAATCAAAAAGACCTCGTTTCGGCGAGGTCTTTGTTTGTCTGCACCACCCCCATTGGATAGTTCCAACTTCTGCTTCATGCGTGCGTTTCATTCCCTCGCTGCGTTTCATCTCATGTTGCTGGGGTGATAAAGCAGCGTTCCGGGGCTGGCCGAAGGCGCCGGCTATTGCCAGTATTCGCTAAAGAGTGGAATATGCGCAAAGCGGAGCGCTACCGGCGCCAGGTCTAAGGGTCAGGCAGGATGAAGGCTTTCGAATTACTGCAGCATTACTGGGAGCAGCTGGGAAAGCTCCTGACCTACATCGGATATTGCGCGGGTCAGGACATGCAAACCGCGGCGTGCCGGGACTTCTGGCTGGGTTCGGTTTATGTCGCCATCGCGATTGGGCTGCTAATCGCATTCATTATCGGCAAACGAGTCCTGCGCGAGCAGCTCGAGTTTCGCCGTAACCGGGAGAAGCTGCAAGCCCGCCAACTGGCCGAGCAGGAAGAAGAAGCGAGGCAGCGGGCCCAACCGACGGTCGAGGCCATCCCGACGGTTGAGGTGTCCCATCAGGAACTCGCCGCATCGATCAAGGACGCGATGCTTAAAGCGCGCGCTCAGGAAGCCAGCCTGCCGGCGAAAGACCGCGCCAGCAAGTCGACCGATGCATCACCGCAGCGCGAACTGTCGGCCATCATGATGACCGACATCGTGGGCTACAGCGGCGCCATGGAGCGCGACGAGCAGCACACCTACGCGCGCTTGCTCGAACATAATAAAATCGTCCGCGGGGCCGTCGTGAAATACCGGGGGCGCGAGATCAAGACCATCGGCGATGCTTTTCTGGTGGTTTTCCGCAGCGCGAACGATGCGGTCGACTGTGCGGTTGCGATCCAGCAGGGCCTCAAGGAATACAACACGAGCAAAGAAGCTGCCGACAAGATTCTGATCCGCGTTGGCGTTCACCTCGGCGAGGTCATGGTTACCACCAACGACGTGTTTGGGGAAGGCGTGAACATCGCCGCGCGGATCGAGCCACTCGCCGAACCGGGCGGCATTTGCATATCGGGTGAGGTGTATGGGGTGGTGTACAAGAAACTCACATTCAAACTCGAGCGCCTCGAGGGCGTGCAACTGAAGAATATTGCGATCGCGCCCGATATTTACCGCATCATTCTGACTTGATAAGAATTGCGGGCGGCGGGTTGTGGTCCGCCGGGAAAGTCGCGTAGCGCCGTTCAGTCGAGCTTGAGCCAGCCGGGCAGCGCTTCGCAGCGCTTGAGCCACGCCACGACCGCGGGGTAGGCGTCAAGCAGGATGCCGCCTTCAGGCGTGCGCTTTACGTATGGATAGCAAGCGATGTCGGCGATCGTCGGCCGACCGACGGCGAGCCAGTTGTGTTCCCGGCTGTCCCAGTCGATATGCACCCATTCGTGGCACGTTGAGCATCGAGCACAGCACCCGTATTTTGTAGGAATTGCCGGACGCCTCGGTCATGTAGAGTTTCATGATGGTTTTCCTTGGTGCTTCAGTAGCGTGGTTGCATTGCCGTTGAGTATCATCGCGCGCTCCTCTTGGGTCAGCGCCGGAATTTTATCCACGAACTCGACCGGCCGCGGATAGCCGGCATCCATGTTGTAGTCGCTGCCGACGACGATACGGTCGATGCCGACCATCTCGATCAGGTAGCGCATGAGCTGTGGCTGGTGGCTGATGGTGTCGTAGTAGAAGCGGCGCAGGTAGGTGCTGGCCGGCTGCTGCATGTGTTTGAGTTCCTTGCGGTGCGCAACGCCGTTGTCCCAGCGTCCAACGAGCCACGGGAAACTGCCGCCCGCGTGCGGCAGCACGACTTCCAATGTGGGGAACGCGTCGAGTACCCCGCCGAAAATCAAATCCGCAGCCGCGATCGCGGCCTCGTGCGGGTTGCCGATCAGGTTGCGCAGGTGGTAATTGCGCATGCGCTCGATGCCGCACGGATTCACCGGGTGCAGGTACAGCGGGAGCGCCAGCGCTTCGCATTCCGCATAGACCGGCCAGAACGACTTGTCGTCGAGGTTTTTGCCGTTGATGTGCATCGCCATGTAGACGCCGCAGATGCCGGGCAGTTTCGCTGCGCGCTGCAGCTCCTTAACGGCGAGCTCGGGCGACTGCATGGGCAGCGTCATCGCGCCGCGGAAACGTTGCGGATATTTTGCGTACGCCTTGGCGCACGCGTCGTTGTAAGCGCGCGCGAGCCGCACGCCGAATTCCGGCGGCGCCCAGTTGATCATCGGGTTGGTGAGCGAAAAGACGCGCACGTCGATGCCCGCCGCATCCATTTCCCGGATCATGTAATCGAGGTCCACCATGTCGGACGGGAACGACGACACCAGCGCGACACCGGGGATTGCAATCGTGCTCCAGCCTTTGTCGTTTTTGCCCATCGTCGCGCCATTGGCGTTGGCTTCGCGCTCGAGCAGTTCCACCCATTCGGGCGCAAACCAGTGCGCGTGTACGTCGATAGCCTGCATGTTTTCTCCTCGTTGGAAACCGGAACCTCGCATCTCACACCAGCTTGAGCAGCCGGGCCGCATTGCCGCTCAGGATCATTTCGCGCTCGCCGGCGCTGAGGCCGGGAATGGAATCCACGAACTCGACCGGCTGCTGGTAGCTCATGTCCTGATCGTAATCGCTGCCGAGCACGATGCGGTCGATGCCGACCAGGTTGATCAGGTTGCGCATGACCAGGGGATGGTGGGTCACGGTGTCGTAGTAGAAACGGTGCAGGTACGCGCTTGCGGGCTGCTTCATGTGCGCGAGTTCCTTGCGCGCCGTGATGGCTTTGTCGAAACGGCCGATCAGCCACGGAAAAGTGCCGCCGCCGTGCGGCAGCATCACCACCAGTTTGGGAAATGCGTCCATCACGCCGCCGGCGATCAGCGACATTGCCGCGATGCCCGACTCGTACGGATTTCCGAGCACGTTGCGCATGAAGAATTCGCCCATGCGCTCGATGCCGCACGGGTATAACGGGTGCAGGAAGATCGGCACGCCCAGTGCTTCGCATCTCGCGTAGACCGGCCAGAAGGCCTTGTCGTGCAGGTTCTTGCCGTTGATGCCCATCGCCATATAGACGGCGCGCATGCCGGGCAGTTTAGCCGCGCGGTCGAGTTCCTGCACCGCGAGCGCAGAGTCCTGCATCGGCAGCATGATAGTGCCGATGAAGCGCTGCGGATACCGGTCGGCGGCCTCGGCGCAGCCGTCGTTGAATGCCTGCGCAAGCTTCAGCCCGAATTCCGGTTGCGCCCAATACACCATCGGGTTGGTCAACGACAGCGCATAGGTATCGATGCGGCGTTCGTCCATCGACTTCAGGATCAAGGTGGGTTCGATCATGGAGGGAACCATGATCGACTTTTGCAAAATCCCGGGCAGCGCGAACACGGGGTTGCCGCTGGCGTTGACGCTCATGCTCGCGCCGTTGGCAGCCGCCTCCGTTTGCAGCAGCTCGATGAAGCGGCGCGGATACCAGTGCGCGTGGGTGTCGATGACTTGCATGGCGCGTATTTTACGCGGAGTTCAGAATCGCACTATCATTCGCCTGCGGCAATGGTCTCAATCCGGGGAGGTTCGTCATGGCAGCAGTTGTCGGCAGCGGCGCATACGCGTTCGACGTAATCGAAGACTGGGCCCGGCTGCCGCCGGGCTGGCGCGCGCCGATGGCCGCAGTCGCCGTGGATTCCCGGGATCGGATCTACGGTTTCAACCGCGGCGAGCACCCCGTCATCGTGTTCGACAAGCACGGCGAATACCTGGACTCGTGGGGCCCCGGCCTGTTCGTGTTTCCCCATGCGATCCGCGCCGACCGCGACGACAACATCTGGATCGTCGACCGCAACCACGGTCAGATCTTCAAGTTCACCACGGCCGGTGAATTACTGCTGACCATCGGCACGCGCGGCTACCGCTCGGACACGGGGGCCGGCGATATGATCTACGGCTACAAGATACTCACGCATCCCGGAGGGCCGTTCAACCTGCCCACGGACGTTGCATTCAGCGAATCGGGCGATCTTTTCATTTCCGACGGCTACGCCAACTGCCAGGTGCACCGCTTTTCCCCGCAGGGCAAGCACCTCTACTCGTGGGGCGCACCGGGCACCGGTCCGGGGCAGTTCAGGCTGCCGCATGGCGTGTGGGTCGATCGCAGGGGGCGCGTGCTGGTCGCCGACCGCGAGAACGACCGGGTGCAGGTGTTCACGCAAAAGGGCGAGTTCATCACGCAGTGGCCGACCGAACTCATCGGCCCGGCCACGTTCTGGGTGGATCGCGACGACATCGTGTACCTGCCCGAGCACAATGGCGGCTACTTCAGCGTGTTGACGCTGGACGGCGAGCGCCTGGCGCGCTGGGGCTCGGAGAAATCGAAGAGCTGTCACGGTGTTGCGGCCGATTCCGAAGGCAGCGTGTACTTCGTGCAGGCCGTGGCGAGCGAGGGCGGCAAGGGACGGCGGATCGTGAAGTACGTGCGCCAGCGCGCGTAAATCCCGCGGATGGCAATGCCGGGGGCTATCTGCTAGGATTCGTACTTAATTCGCAAAGTGGTGTCGGGATACACGGAGGAAAGACATGAAATATCGCAAGCACGAGGCCAAGGAATACGCGAGAACGGCTTTGAAGGGCGTATGGACGGCGCTGCCGTACCATTTCACGCAGGACGACAAGCTCGACGAGGCCGCGAACGCTGCGAGTCTCGAGCACTGCATTTCTGAATTGAAAATCGCCGGCCATTATTGTTCCGGCAACGTTGCGGAATTCTGGGCATTGACGAACGAAGAGCGCATGCGCGCCCACGAGATCAACGTCGAAACCGCGAAAGGCCGCATTCCGCTGATCGCGGGCTGCCACCATCAGAACCCTTACGAGGTCGTGAAGCTCTCGAAACACGCTGAGGCGATCGGCATCGACTTCGTTATCATACTCACGCCCTATCAAGGGGCGAAAAGCGACGACGCCGTCTACGAGTTCTACAAGTTCGTTGCCGAGCGGATCAATATCGGCATCGTGCTGTTCAACATTCCGTCGGTCTATTACCCGATCAACGAGCATCTGGCGAAACGGCTTGCGGCGATACCCAATGTCTGCGGTTTCAAGCAGGCGAACCCGGGTCCGGCGGCGACGATTTCTTTGCGCGAATCGATCGGCAAGGACCTGGTGGTGAGCGTTGCTGACGAGACGCCGTGGCTCCACAACCTGAGCGTCATGGGCGATCAGTGGCTGCTCAACTATTGTCCGCATCTTTACCAGGTGCCGGGTTATCTGCCCGTTCACGACTACACGCAGGCGGCTATCGCCGGCGACATGAAGCGCGCGAGCGAAATTTGCCGCTCGCTCAATCCGCTGCGCGCGGTGCACGCGAAGTGGGTCAACGGCTACGGCAGGCCGACCGGACGCACGCCGTCGGCCGAAATGAAGTACTGGATGGAACTGATCGGCATGCCGGGAGGTCCGGTGCGCGTGCCGTGCACCGAGATGTCCGAAGAAAAGAGACATGAGATGCGCGCAGATCTCGAGGCCACCGGCATAATTGCGAAAGCCAGGGCGCCGAGCCGGAAAGCCGCCTGATCAGTCAGGTAGCCGCTCGCGCGGCAACCTGACCTGCTCTTGCTTTCTTCATGACAGACGCCAAGCGCGGCTACCCCGATCTCCACGAGCATCTGGAAGCACTGAAACAGCAGGGGTTGCTGCTCACCATCGACCGGCCAATCGATAAGGACGCGGAGTTGCACCCGCTGGTGCGCTGGCAGTTCGTCGGCGGCATCGAGGAGCACGAGCGCAAGGCCTTCCTGTTTACCCACGTCGTCGATGGCCGCGGCCGCAAGTATGCGTTCCCGGTCGTGGTCGGCGCGCTCGCCGCCAACCGCGCGGTTTACAGCGTCGGCATGCGCGCAGCGGTGGACGAGATCGAGGCGAAGTGGGAGCGCGCGATCGCCAATCCCATTGCGCCACGGATCGTCGGGAAGGCGGCGTGCCAGGAAGTCGTCATCGAAGGCGCGGCACTGCAGGGGGAGGGCAACGGGCTCGACCGGCTGCCGATCCCGATCTCGACACCGGGCTTCGACAGCGCCCCGACCTTGACCGCGACCAACGTGATCACGCGCGACCCCGAAACCGGAGTGCAGAATCACGGCACGTATCGCGCGGGACTCAAGGCGCCGGACCGGTTGGTGATACGCATGGCGACCCGCGTGGGCGGCGCCGGCGGCTATCAGCATTACCTTAAGCATCAAAAACGCGGCGACAAAACCATGCCGTGCGCGATCATCCTCGGCTGCCCGCCCTATGTCGCGTTCGTCGCGCCGCAGAAGCTGCCGCTCGATATCGATGAGATCGGAGTCGCGGGCGGACTCGCCGGGGAGCCGATCAACGTGGTGCGCGGCCGCACGGTCGATCTCATGATTCCGGCCGAGGCCGAGATCGTGATCGAGGGCCTGATCGACACCGAATACCTCGAGCCCGAAGGACCGTTCGGCGAATCGCACGGCCACGTCGCGCTCGAAGAATTCAACCTGCCGATGCGGGTGACCGCGATCACGCACCGCAAGAACGCGATCGTCGCTTCCTATCTCAGCCAGGTGACGCCGAGCGAATCGAGCGCGATGAAGCGCGTCGCCTACGAGCCGCTGTTCCTCGCGCACCTGCGCAACACGCTGGGCATTCGCGGCGTCAAACGCGTCACGCTGCACGAGCGCATGACTGCGCTCAGGCGCGTTGCGTTGATCACTATGGCGAAGGGGACACCGCACACCGAAGTCTGGCGCGCGCTCTACGGCGCGACTTCGTTCAAGGCCGATTGCGGCAAGATCTGCATCGCGATTAACGACGACATCGATCCCGATAATTCGGATGCGATCCTGTGGGCGCTCGCTTTCCGCATGAACCCGGCCCACGACCTGCAGGTATTGCCGCACCGCAGCCAGGGCCACGGGCCGGAGCGCGAGCACGAGCAGCAGGAGGAAGACGCCACGCTGCTGCTGGATGCCACCATGAAGGAGGATCTGCCGCCGCTGGCGCTGCCGAAGAGGCAGTACATGGAGCGCGCGAAACAAGTCTGGGAAGAACTCGGGCTGCCCAAACTGCGCCCGCAGTCGCCGTGGTTCGGCTCCACGCTTGGCGGCGACTGGCTGCCGCAATGGGATGACGCGGCCAAGCGCGCGGTCGAGGGCCGCTATCTCGAGAACGGCCGCATCAGCGAAAAACTGCGGCGCAAAGGCCTGAAGCCTGAAACGCGGTACCGGCCCGATCGGGATGAGCCTACTCCGCCTTGATCCCGGCGACCTTGGCGAGCTTCATCCACTTCGCGACTTCCGTCTTGATGACGGTGGCGAATTCTTCCGGAGTGTTGCCGACTGACTCCAGGCCTTCGCGCAGCATCAGCGCTTTTACCTGTGGCGAATTGACGATCTTGACCGATTCGGCGCTGAGCCTGGAGATGATCTGCCGCGGTGTTTTCGCCGGCGCGAGCAGGCCGACCCATGATGTGTGCTCGTATCCCGGCACGCCGGATTCGGCGACGGTCGGAAACTCCGGAGCCGCAGTCGAGCGCCGCGCGCTGGTGACTGCCAGTGCACGCAACTTGCCGGCTTTCACGTGCGGGAGCGCCGTCGAAATGGTTGCGAAGTAAAGCTGAACCTGGCCGCCCAGCAGTGCGGTCATGCCCGGTGCGCCGCCTTTGTACGGCACGGGCAGCATCCTGGTGCCGGTCATGTACATGAACTGCTCAAGGGCCAGATGGGTACTGGTGCCCACGCCGCTGATGGCGCAGTTGAGTTCGCCCGGTTTCGACTTGAGCAGCGCGATGAGGTCCTTGACCGTGGTTGCCGGCACGGACGGAGGGACGACCAGAATGTGCGGCAGAATCACGAGCTGCGTAATCGGACTGAAATCGAGAACCGGATTGAACGGCAGTTGCTTGCGGAGGCTCGGCGTGATGGTAAACGAGGCCGCTATCGCGAGCAGCGTGTAGCCGTCGGGCGTCGCCTTGGCCACGATGTCGGTGCCGTTGATACTGCCGGCGCCGGGGCGATTGTCGATCACCACCGGCTGCCTGAGCGTGTCATCGAGCCGCTGCGCAATCACGCGGGCAACGAGGTCGGTCGATCCCCCTGCGCTTTGCGGCACGATCATGCGGACCGGTCTGATCGGATAGGTCTCGGCGGCGCCGGCGGCGTGGACTGCCAACGCGGTCGCGAATGCCGCAAGTGCCCCGCTGCAAAAGACTTCGATTCCGCCGCGGCAAATTTGTGTGAATTTCATTTTCTCCTCGCGTTTACTCGGCATCGTAACCGGGAAGCACGCGCGCATCGATCACGCATACGCCCCCTGCCTGTACTGTCGCGACGCCTCGTGCGACGGCCGCCGTGAGATCGGCGCTGCGGGTCACCGGACCGATTGCGAACGCGCCCTGCGCGCGCGCCATGGCAGCAATGTCAATATCGGGATCGTCGATGCGCTGGCCTATCCACCGGTTCTCCGCCGGCCGCCCGCGCTTGACCGCAATCTGCTCCTGGTGCCGCTCGTCGTTGAAATACGAGCGGTTGTTGCAGACGATCATCAGGCACGGAATCTGGTAGTGCACGGCGGTCCACACCGCCGTATTGCCCATCAGGAAATCGCCGTCGCCAAGCAGCCCGATGGGAATGCGCCCGCTGCCTTTGAGCGCGAGCGCTGCGCCGACGGTGAGCCCCGGGCCGGCGCCCACGCCGCCTCCGCCGTCGAAACCCACGTAATCGAGCGGGTGACGGAAGGGCAGGTACGCGCCATTCCAGCCGAGCGGCAGACGGGTGACGCAGAAGTCGATATTCCCGAGGGCAGCCCTGAGCGCTTCACCCACACCATGCAGCGTTACCGCATCCGTACGAGTTGCCGGCAAGTGTGCCGGCGCTACGGCCGGCACACCTGCCGCGCGCGGTGTTACCGCTGCGAGCAGCAACGGCACCGCGGCATCCGGTTCGCACATCAGATAGGCGTCGACCGGAGGCAGGATCTGGTAATCCATGCTCCAGCCGCGGTGGTTGTGCGCGTCGCACGAAACCTGAATGATTTTCGCGGTCACCGGCTGCGCGCCGTACGCCTGCTTGAGCGTGCCTCCGAGATCGAGCCAGTCGAGAGCAAGGATCACGTCCGCCCCGGCAATCAGCTGCTTTGCCTCGGAGGCCAGCCGGTTTGCGGGCGGGGCGGCGTGCAGGCGATGGTCGGTTGGAAACGCCGCGGCGAGCTTGATATGGGTGAGCACGCGCAGGTTCAGTTTCTCGGCGAGCGCCACGCGCGCGTTCCAGCTCTCGACGCTGCGCGAGCAGCGCCCGGCGAGCATGACCGGGTTTTTCGCGCCGGACAGCAAGCGCGCTGCGGCCTCGATGAGGTCGGACGCCGGCTGCACCGCGGGCGGCGCGCCGTGGCGCGCCATGTCGGGAAGCGCCGGCAGCGCCTCTATCTTCTCCTCCTGCAGGGTGACATCGAGGTTTACATACACCGGGCCGCGCGGCGCGGTCTGTGCGATCTGTGCCGCGCGCACCAGCGCTTCCGCCGCCGCCGCGACCGATCCCGGCTGGTTGTCCCACTTGGTGTAGTTGCGCACGAGCGCCGCCTGGTCGGAGCAGGTGTGGATCCAGTCGATCCACGGACGGCGTTTGGCGGCGTCCCATGGCCCGGTCGCGCCCAGGACCAGTACCGGGCTGCGGTCGCACCACGCGTTGAAAATTGGCATGGAGGCGTGCATCAAGCCGACGTTGGAGTGCAGCGCCGCCGCCATCATGCGATCCGAGGCTTTCCAGTAACCCTGCGCGATGTGCACTGCGTGTTCATCGTGCAGGCACAGCAGCATTTGCGGGGCACGGTTGCCGAGGTAATTGACGATGCTGTCGTGCAGTCCGCGATAGCTCGCGCCCGGGTTGAGCGCAATGTAAGGGATATCCAGGCTTTGCAACACCGCCGCGATGGCGTCGCTGCCCCAGAGATCGGGGCTCTCCTTCGCGGGCAACGGGGCGTCATGTACTATGGAAGTCTTGATCATGGTCTCGATGTCTCCAAGGGTTAATCGATGCGCGCGCCCGATCGCTTGATGACTTGCGCCCATTTCACGAGCTCCGCCTTGATGTGGGCGGCGAACTGCTGGCGGGTGTTGCCGACCGGGACTATGCCATCTTCCGTCAACCGCTGCTTCATGTCCGCAGCGTGCATGATTTTCACGACGTGCGCGCTGAGGGAATTGAGTATGTCTTCAGGCGTTCCGGCCGGCGCCATCACGCCGTACCACTGGCTCGATTCGTAGCCGCGCAGACCCGATTCCGCCACGGTCGGCGTATCGGGCATGACCGGCAGGCGGGTCTTGCTGGTTACTGCGATGGCGCGCAGCCGCCCTGATTTCACGTGCGGACCGGCGTTGATCGCGGGCAGGAACATGACCGGCGTCTCGCCGCTGATCAGTCCGATCATCGCCGGACCCGAGCCGCGGTACGGAATGTGCACCATGGTGACTGCGGCCATGGTGTTGAACAGTTCGCCCGCGAGGTGCGGCGTGCTGCCGCTTCCCGATCCGGCGAACCCGATTTGACCGGGTTTTGCTTTCGCGAGTGCAATGAGGTCTTTCACCGACTTCACCGGCAGCGAAGGATGCACGACCAGCACGTTGGGCCCCAGCGCCATCAGGCTGATGGGTTCGAAATCCTTCACCGCATCGTAAGGCACCTTGGCATAGAGGCTGGGGTTGGTGACGAAGCCCGCGCCCGTGAAAAGCAGCGTGTAACCGTCTTTTGGCGATTTGGCGACGACTTCGGTGCCAATATTGCCGTTCGCGCCGCCGCGGTTTTCAATCACGAACGTCTTGCCGTAGCTTTCGGTAAGCCGGACCGCGAGGATGCGGCCGGCGCTGTCTACACCCCCGCCGGCGGGAAACGGCACGATCATGCGCACCGGGCCGACGGGATAATTTTGTGCGAGCACTGCGCCGGCCACGCATGTAAGCGTACCGATGCCAGTGGCGACACGAGTCAGATATAAGGTGAGCGCATTCATGATTGTTTCTCCTGCTATGCGGCGCGCGCCGGCGGAGCTCGCCGCCGTCATCGCGATTGACCCGCGTTGTGCGCCGCGCTCGCGCGGCTGCGGTCGTTGCGCGCAAGGTTCAGTATCGCAGAGGCGATGTCCCCGGGTCGTTCCACCGGAGTCAAATGCCTTGCGTTCGCGAGCACGTTCAAAGTGGAATGCGGAATGGCGGCGTGCAGCGTTTCGGCCATCGCGACCGGCGTGGCGTAATCTTCCGCGCCCACCACGATCGCCACCGGCATTCTCAGTAACGCCAACAGCGCGCGCAGATCGGTGGTGCCGAGCATCTCGCACGTGGCTTCGTAGCACGCGACATCGTTGGTGAGGAATACCTCGATAAGCGCGTCCGAGACTTCCGGATGCGTGGCTCGAAACGCGTCGCCAAACCAGCGCGTCGTCTGGAATTGCACCAGCGCACCCATGCCCTTGGTGCGGGCCGTGGCGGCGCGTTCGCGCCATTGCCGCGGCGCATCAGTCCCATACCAGGCCGTAGTGTCGATCAGGCAGATCGCCGTTGCGCGTTCCGGATACAAGGCGGCAAACGCTTGCGCAACACAGCCGCCCATCGAGCAGCCGGCGATAGTGGCATCCGGCCAGCCGGCGCAATCGAGCAGTTCCGCGAGGTCGCGGGCAAACAACGCCACGTTGAACGGCGCGGGAGCGTGGCCCGAATGGCCATGGCCGCGGCAATCGTAAGTCAGCAACTCGGCGTGCGCTTTCAGTTCCGCCACGACGCCGTTCCAGAAGCTGCGATCGAGAGCCAGCGAATGGATCAACGCCACGCGCGGGGCATCGGGGCCTGGTGCCGCGTGTCGCGTATACTCGATCACGCAGCCATCGGAGGTCTTGAAAGTTCCGTCGACCCAGTCCCGCATCGCTCATCTCCCCTGTGATCGTTCCGGCGCCGCGCGCTGCCATGCCGTAATCAACGCCCGCGCGGCAAACTCGACTGCCATTTCACGTTTGTAGGCGGCTGACCCGCGCACGTCCGGCATCGGCTGCGCCAGCGATCGCACGCCTTGTACTGCCTCGCGCAACATTTCAGCGCTCAAACGCTGCCCGGCCAACTGCTTCGGCTCGAGGATGATCGGCTTCCAGCTGACCGAGCCTGTCACCACGCGCGCCCGCACGCACTTGCCGTCCGCATCGAGACTGACTATCGCTGCGGTATTCACGGTCGGAATTTCCAGCACGTTGCGCGGCATGTATTTGAAAAATACCGAACCGGTGCGCACCGGCAGCGGATCGACTTCGACGCTGACCACCATTTCGTCCTTGGCGAACCGGTTCTGGAACGCCTCTTCGAGCGATACGGTACGCCGCGCGCCGGGTCCAGCCACGGTAACGCGCGCCTGCAGCGCGAGCAGCGCCACCGGCAGATCGAATCCACCGATCAGCGGCGCGACGCTGCCGCCCACCGTGATGCCGCGCCGGATGCGCGTGTGACCCACCGCTTCGAGAGCATCGTCTATCGCCTGCCAGCCTTGCCGCACGCGCGGGTCGTCGTAGAGCAACTGCTGATGTACGGCCGCCCCCATTTGCAGCACGCCGCGCGCGTCGATGGACAGCGCGTTCAATTCGGCGATGCGCGTGATCGCGACCAGCTTTTTCGCCTGGGGAAATCCGGTGCGCTCGCGGCGTATCGCATGCGACATTCCTCCGGAAACGAGCGCGCAATCTCCGGCCGCGAGCAGCGCAACTGCTGCTTCCACACTCGGCGCGAAAACGAACTCCGGGTTGAAGGTGCGCGCGCCGGACGGCTTGCCGGCGGTGAGCCGGGTCCAGACCGAGCCTTTGGGCGCAGCAGCCGGCGTCGGTGGTTCCTGCGCAAATGCCTGCGGATGCAGCGCACGGTAGATTTTCTCGGAGGTGATCGGGAGTTCAGTGATGCGCACGCCGACTGCATCGGCGATCGCGTTGGCAATCGCAGCGGGTATCGCGTCGAGACCGATTTCGCCGAGGCCTTTCGCGCCGTACGGACCCGAGGGTTCGTAGGAGTCCGCAAAGGCGACCTGTATTTTCGGCATCATCGCCGCGGACGGCAGCGGGTAATCCTTGAGTTGGGGGTCGGTCGGCGTGCCGTTGTACCAATCGAAGTATTCGGTCAGCGCGAGGCCGAGTCCCTGCGTCGCCGCGCCCAGCACCTGGCCCTCGGCGGCTGCGGGATGGATGACGGTGCCGCAATCGACCGCGGCGGCGATTTCGAGCACGGTGACCCTGCCGGTGCCGGGATCGACCTCGACCTCCACGGCCTGCGCCGCGAAGTTGTAGGCGCCGGACTCGTTGCCGTAGCGGCTGTGATCGGGAAACTCGGACGGGTTGTCGAAGTTGCCGACGCCGATGATCGGCTGGCCATCAGGCTGATAGATATGCGCGCGCACGACCGAGGCGACCGATTTGAAATCGGTTTCGCGGCCGTGGCGCGGGCCGATCTCGCTGTTGATGACCGTCAATTCCTCCGGGGGCAATTTGAATTGCGTCGCCGCCGCGGCGAGCAACTGCATGGAAGCGGCCGTTGCGGCGCGCTTGACCGCGTTGCCCGCCACGTACGTCAGACGGCTCGCGAGCGCGCCGAGCGCATAGGGTTGTACGTCGGTGTCCGGGCGCGTAATGTCGACGTCTTCATAGCGAAAGCCGAGTTCCTCCGCCGCGATCTGGCGCAGTACCGTCAGCGTGCCCGTGCCGATTTCGCCCTCGCCGCTGATGATGGTGGCGCGGCCGTCGTCGTTGATCCGCACGATGGCCGAGCTGCCGTCCCAATCGCCGAAACTGCGGCGGCCATTGACGTGGATGCTGCAGCCGATGCCGAGTCCGCGGTTCGGCTGGCGGCGTTTGCGTTTCTCCTGCCACCCGATCATTTGCGCGGCCTTGTCGATGCACTGCCTCAATTCGCAGCTCGTGATCTTGTGGTTGTGCGGCGACACGTCTCCCGGTTCCACCGCGTTCATGCGCAGCAGGTCCACGATGTCGATGCCGAGTTTTTCTGCGGCCAGATCCCACGCCTGTTCCACCGCCCAGTCCGCGGAGGGATTACCGAAACCTCGGAATGCGCCGGTCGGAACCAGGTTGGTATAAACCAGCGTGGAATCCGCGCGCGCGCACGGATACTTGTAAAGCGCATCGTGGCGCACCGTTGCCGCACCGAGTATCGCCTGCGATTTGCCGGTGTAGGCGCCGTTGTCGGCGAGCACCTTGATCTCTTTCGCCTTGATGCGGCCGTCGCGACTGAAGCCGAGCCGCACCCAGTAGCGGATCGGCATGCGCGGGTGACTCGCGAGAAACTCTTCCTCCCGCGTGTGGATGAGTTTGACCGGCTTGCCAGATTTTTGCGCGAGGATCGCGCAGATCACCGAGGCATTGTCGTCGCCGGACTTGCCGCCGAAGCCGCCGCCGACTTCGGTCTGGATCACGCGCACCTGGCTTTCCGGCACGCCCAACGCGATCGCATAACGCCCGCGCGCGAGAAACGGCGTCTGCGTGTTGCACCACATCGTGACGCGCCCGCCCGACCATTGCGCCACGCAGCCGATGGTCTCGAGCGAAGTGTGCCACTGGCGCGCGCTTTCCCAGGTGCCTTCGACGATCACATCACTCGCCCTGAATCCCGCATCGACATCGCCGCGTTCAAACGCAAAATGATGCGCGACGTTGCCGGGCGTGTCGTCGTGCACCAGCGGCGCCCCCGCTGCGAGCGCTGCATCCATCGACAGCACCGCAGGTAGCACTTCGTACTCGACTTTGATCAGATCGACAGCGGCACGTGCCGTTTCAGGGTCCTTCGCGGCGACTGCCGCAACTTCGTCGCCAACGTAACGTACTTTGCCGATCGCGAGCGGATACAGGTCGGGACGGAAACAGCCCCACTTGCGCTGCGCCGTGTCGGCGCCGGTCACCACGGCCTTGACGCCCGGCAGCGCAGTTGCGGCGCTGGTGTCGATGCTGACGATGCGTGCGTGCGGGTGCGGGCTGCGCAGTACCGCGGCATGGAGCATTCCCGGCAAGTGCAGATCGGCGACGTATTGCGCAGCACCCGTGACTTTCGGGATCGCGTCGGTGCGTGGCACGTCCTTGCCGACGACGAGCAGGCCGGCAGTCGCGTTCAGGCGGGGATCGCGCTGGTTCATTTTGCCGCCTTGCGCGCGAGCGCCGCCGCTTCCTTGTAGGCTTCGGTAATGCGGGCATATCCCGTGCAGCGGCAGTAGACGCTGTCCACGCTGGCGCGGATTTCTTCGTCGGTGGGTTGCGGGGTTTTCTCCAGCAGCGCGCACGCCGCCATGATGTGCCCCGGGATGCAGATTCCGCATTGCAGCGCCGATTGGTTCACGAAAGCCTGTTGCACCGGATGCAGCGAGGATGCATTTGCCAGGCCTTCGATGGTGCGGATTTCGGCACCGTCGACCAGTGCGGCGAGCTGCAGGCACGAGGCGACCGGATAACCATCCACCAGCACGGTGCAGGTGCCGCACGCGCCGATGCCGCAACCGTGCTTGGTGCCCGTCATCTTCAGGTCTTCACGCAGCACGTCGACCAGCAGACGGTCGCCGCTTTGCAGCCGCACTTCGACCGGATCGCCGTTGAGTTTGAACCTGACCAGCATGTCCGTCATTCCCCGTTCTTCACGCAGCGTGGGCACGCGCCAACTTGTCCGCCATTGCCGCCTGCCACTCCGCCCTCGGTTTGAACCCGGGAACCGTGCGCGCCCGCTCCTCGATCGATGCCCATAGTTGCGCGTCGGGCAGCGACAGATCAACCGGAACCCGCATGGGCTGAGGCACGTACCACGGCGTATCGATCAATAATTCGATGCGATTTCCTTCGGGATCGAGGAAGTACACCGAGAGCGCGTTGCCGTGCGAAATCGGTTTGATTTCGGTCACCGGCTCGTTCTTCAGCGCGGCATGCAACTGCCGCAGCGTACTCAGACTGTCCACCCGGAAGGAAATCTGATTGACGACATTGAAGGGCACGTCCGCCGGCCGGCCCGTCGCGAGGACAAACTGATGGTGCTCCTTCGCGTCGCGCGTGAGAAAAACAATTCCCCCTCCGCCGCTAGTCTTGCCGCGGTCGGATACCACGAAACCGAGGAACCGGGTGTAGAAGTCCACCATCCGGTCAAGATTGGTGACGTAAACGCCGACGTGGCTGAAGGTGATCGAAATGGGCTGTGTCATCACGTTTGCTCCCGGCTGGTTGCGCGTCCGCTCAAGCGGGTCGCGTTTTCGGAATCGGTCGGGGAGAATGTATCATAACAACGCGACGCCGACCCTCCCCGGGCTCACGGCGGCAAGCCGTGCGGTGCATGCGCTTCCTGCGGTTCGACGTGGATCGTGACCGAGGCCTTTGCCAGTTGGCTGGTAATCGCGTTTTCGATGCGATCGCATAACGCATGGGATACGCCCACGCTGGTCTCGCCCGGCACCAGCAGGTGGAATTCGATGAATCGCCGGGCGCCGGCTTTGCGCGTGCGCAACGCATGGAAACTTGCTCCCGGCGGCAGTTCCGCCTGAATCAACTGCTCTGTTTTGTGTATCTCCCGCGGCGACAATGCCGTATCCATCAGGCCCTCGACCGAGCGGCGCATCAGCCCGATACCGGTGTATATGATGTGCAGCCCGACGCCGACCGCAATCAGCGGATCGAGTATCTGCCAGCGCGGCACGAAGAGGATGATCAGCAGACCGCTTAACACGCCTCCCGAAGTCCACACGTCAGTCAGCAAGTGCCTGGCGTCCGCCTCGATGGTGATACTGTCATGCTTCCTGGCGACCTTCAGCATGAGGCGGGCGGTCGTATAGTTCATCGCCGCCGCCAGCAGCCCGACGATAATTCCTGGCCCGAGGTTGGCGAGCGGGGCCGGGTGCAGAAAGCGGTCCCACGCCGCGTAAATAATCGCCACGGCCGCGACCAGTATCAACGCGCCTTCTACCCCGCTCGAGAAGTACTCGGCCTTGTCGTGGCCATAAGTGTGGCGGTCGTCCGCGGGGGCCTCGGCGATGGTGAGCGCGGTGAGCGCGATGATTCCAGCGGCAAGATTGACAAATGCTTCCAGCGCGTCCGACAGCAGACTCACCGAGTTGGTCAGGAAATACGCGCCAAACTTGAGCGCCAGCGTTACGAGCGAGGTGGCGATCGACAGCAAGGCCATTTGGCGTGGGGTATGCATGAGCGTTCGAGCCGATGCGGGGGCACTCTGGCGCTTAGTTTAGCGCAGCAGCGCGTTACTTATATATAGTCACCAACGCTACCTGTCCGCAACAGAGCTTTGCAGACTGCGCAGGGTGCTGTATCGTGGTGTCGAGTCGTATCATTCTGTCCGCCTCAGAGAGATCACCATGAAAATATCGAACGTGCTCGCGTATGCCGCCGTCATCGCGCCGGTGCTGTTAGGGTTTTCCGCGCCGGCGGCGGCGCAATCGGCGGCAGGTTACCCGAGCAAGCCGATCCGCTTCATCGTGCCGTTTCCGACGGGTGCGGGCACTGACATCATTGCTCGCCAGGTCTCCGCCAAACTGAGCGAGAACTTCAAGCAGCAGGTGATCGTGGACAACCGGCCCGGCGCGAGCACCATCATCGGCACCGAAATCCTCGCCAAGTCGCCGCCCGACGGACACACCATCATCATCGCTTCCAACAACCACGCGATCAACTCCGCGCTGTTCTCGAAGCTGCCCTACGATCCGGTCAAGGACTTCGCGGCGGTCGGCCAGCTTGCGGCGCTGCCTTTCGTGCTCGTCGTTCATCCGTCATTGCCCGTGAACGGCGTCCGGGAGCTCATTGCGTTTGCGCGCGCGAGGCCGGGACAACTGAGCTACGCATCGACCGGCAACGGCACGCCGCCGCATGTCGCCGGCGAGCTCCTGAAGCAGCTCGCGAAGATCGAACTCGTCCACGTACCCTATAAGGGGAGCCCGGCGGCGCTGACCGATGTGATCGCGGGGCAGGTGCCGATGATGTTCGCCAATACGCTGTCCGCGATACAGCACGTGCGGTCGGGGCGGCTGCGCGCGATCGCCGTGGGGGCAGCAAAACGCATCGCGATTGCACCGGATCTGCCCACGGTGATCGAGTCGGGGCTGCCGGGTTTCGATGTCAGCTTGTGGGCCGGCATATTGGCGCCGGCCAAAACGCCGCGCGAGATCATCGTGAAGCTGAATCGCGAGGTGCTGAACGTGCTCGCGCTGCGGGAGGTGAAGGAAAAACTGGCGGCCGAGGGCGCGGAGGTGACGCCGAGTTCGCCCGAAGAGTTCGCCGCGCTGGTGGTCTCGGAGATCGAACGCCTCGGCAGGATCGCGAGGCTCGCCAACATGCGTGTCGATTAAACGCATTCGATGCGAGGTTCATAGGCGCACGCAGCAAGAACTTGGGCCGTGAAGCATCGCCAAGAGGAGCGTGACTTGAAACATCAGCCGGGCCTGGCGCCCAGCCCTGCCGTCACGGGCACGCGCCGCTCGGGCGTAGCGGACGCCATCACCGCGTTTTCCACCAGACTTTCCTGCGATGACCTGCCGGCGGCGGCCATCGAGGCGGCCAAACGATCGATACTGGATACACTTGCCGTGGCCGTGGCGGGCACGCGCTCCCGAGCCGGGCAAAGCGTGATCAATGCCTTCGCTGCGCGCGGCGGTGGCGGGACGTCGACCGTGATGGGAACGCCATTCCACGCGCATCCTTCGCTAGCCGCCCTGATCAACGGAACGTTAGCTCATGCGCTCGACTTCGACGACGTGTGGGCGGACGACGACGGCGTGGTCGCGTGGCGCGGCCATCCGTCGGTCTGCGTGCTGCCCGCCGTGCTCGCCGCGGCAGAGGCCGAGGGGAGTGACGGCGTAACGGTACTGCTCGCGTACATCATCGGCGTCGAAATCGCGGGCAAGCTCGGCACCGTATTCGGACCTCACCTGGGCCGCGCCGGGTTCCACCCCACGCCGGTTCTTGGAATGCTCGCAACGGCCGCGGCGGTCGCGAAGGTTCTGCACGTAGACCGGGAGCGCGCCAACTTGATGCTGGGGCTGGCGGCTACCGCGGCCTCGGGGTTAACCCGCAACTTCGGAACCGACACCAAGCCGTTTCACGCGGGGCACGCGGCCCAAGGCGGGTTACAGGCGACACTGCTCGCGCGCGAAGGATTTACCGCGAACCCTGAAGCGGTCACGGACTACCTCAAGTTGCATCACGGACCGGACGAGGCGGATGCGGTCCCGGTGCTCGAATCGCTGGGCAAAGTGTACGACATCGTTGCCCCCGGCCTCAGCATCAAGAAGTATCCGTGCTGCCGTTTTGCCCACCTGCCGCTGGACGCCGCGTTCATGCTCCTTGAACGGGAGCGCGTCACCGCGCCGGACCTGGAGGCGCTCACGATCCGGATTCAGCCCGGCGCTGACGACGCGCTCATCTACCGGGAGCCGCGCACCGGTCTCGAGGGCAAGTTCAGCATGGAATACGCACTGGCAGCGACGCTGTTCGACGGCCGCCTGACACTTGCTTCGTTCACCGACGAGATGGTGCTGCGGCCCGAGGTGCGCCGGCTGATGCAGCGAATCCGCACGGAATACAAGCCTGAGCCAGGCGCCGAGGTGGTGGCGTTCACTGCGCGCGGCGAGCAGCGCGCGCTGGCCACCGTCGTGCGGGGCGATCCGGCCAACCCGCTGTCACGGGACGAGCTCTTGCAGAAGTGCTACCAGTGTCTCGACGGAATTTTGCCCGAGCAGCGCGTTGACGCGCTGGTCGACGCCGTCGAACGGCTGGAGCAGCTCTCCGATGTACGCCACCTGACGGAACTTCTGCGCGCCGACAACTCTTCCCGCAGCGTGGTCCGGCACCCGACGCGCAGCGCCTGAACCCGCGACCGGCTGTGGCATGAAAGCCATCGTCAAGTTCATCGCGTGGTCGCTCGCCGGCATCGTCCTGATGCTCGCTGCGGCGGCGGCCTATATTGCCGCGACGTTCGACCCCAACGCCTACAAGCCGCAAATCGTGCAGGCGGTCAGGGACCGAACGCAGCGCAATCTCAGGCTCGAGGGCGACATCAAGCTGGCGTTGATTCCGCGTATCGCTGCGACGCTCGGCAAGGTGTCGCTGTCGGAGCGCGGCAGCGATGCGGAATTCGCGGCAGTCGACGATTTTCGCGTCGCGCTGAAGCTCGTGCCGCTGCTGTCGAAACAGGTCGTGGTCGAGACGGTCGAAATCAGAAACCTGCGCGTTCACCTCGTGCGGCTCAAGGATGGCACGACCAATATCGACGATCTGACCAGCGGCATCATGCCAGCGCCCGCAGCCCGGGACGGCGATTTGCCGCTCGTAATAGACATCGACCACGTTACGGTTGAAAACGCCGCGCTGACTTATACCGACGAGGCGGCGGGCGCGACCTTCGAGCTGTCGAAACTCAATCTCAGGACCGGGCGCATCGCCGGCGGTGTGCCGGTCAAGATCGACCTCGCGGGCACGATCCAGCGCGAGCAGCCAGCAATGAATCTGGAAACTGCGCTCAAAGCCACCCTCACGTTCGATTTTGACCGGCAGATCTATGCCCTTGGAGGGATTGAGTTCGGCGTCAAGGGGCGGGCGGCAGGTATCGACAACCTGGTGATGACGGCAAGAGGCGATGTCGCTGCCAAACTCGCGAGCAAGGAATACCTGATTTCCAATCTGGCGATCGCCGCGGCCGGCAAACCGGAAGGCGGCAATCTCGACGTCAAATTCCATGCTCCCAGACTCGCCGCAATCAACGACAACGTCAGCGGCGAACGGCTGGTGCTGGATGTGGCGCTGCGCACGCTCAAGGGCAAGTTCATCGCGAAACTTGAAATCCCCGGTATCGATGGCAACGCCAGGGCATTCAAGTCCGGCGCGGTGACGGCAATCATCGACGTGCAGCAGGACGGCGCGCGGATCAAGGCCGGATTGACGGGTCCGCTCGCGGGCAGCGTCGAAGCGCAGAAGCTTGACCTGCCGAAGCTGGTTGCGACCGTCAACGTCGATAATCCCAAGCTGCTGAAAATCCCGTTGGCTGCGACCGTTAACGCGTCGGCGCAAGTCGATCTTGCCAGGCAGAATGCCAGCGTGGCGTTTGCGGCCAAATTCGACGACAGCGCGATCAGTGGCAAGGCAGGGCTTGCGAAATTCATGGCGCCGTCCTACACGTTCGAGGTCAATATCGATCAACTCGACGCCGACCGTTATTTGCCGCAGTCGGACCCCAAGCAGCCATTCGAGCTGGCGGCACTCAAGGATCTCAAGGCGAGCGGCAGCGTACGGATCGGCACGCTCACGATGTCGAACGTCAAGGCGACGAACGTGCGTATTGAAATCAAGGCCGCCAACTGACGGCTCGGCAAAGTGATCCGCGACGCCGGGATTCGCGCGGAGTAAGTCTTCCGCGTCAGGGCGTGTCGCCCTGTATCCCCATCTCCTTGAGCAGCCGGCTCCACTTTTCGAATTCCGACTTTACGTACGCGGCGTAGGCTTCCTGCCCCAGGCTGACGGGCTCGAGTCCCGCGCGTAGCACACGTTCGTTGGTGGCAAACGAGTCGACGATACGGACCAGCTCGCTGCTTAGCTTGCTCACGATCGCGCGCGGCATGCCGGCGGGACCGCAGACGCCGAACCATTGCACCACTTCGAAGCCCGGCAGCACCTCAGCAAATGTCGGCACCTCCGGCAGCTCGCGCAATCGCTTGAGGTTGGTTACGCCGAGCGCGCGCAGCTTGCCCGCTTTGATATGCGGCAGCGGCGTAGAAACGGCGCCGAACAGCAGTGGAATCTGGCCTCCGATGGCATCCGAGATGGCAGCACCACCGCCTTTGTAGGGAACGTGGACGAGGTCGATCCCGGCGACGCGCTTGAACACTTCTCCGGCGATGTGCGTGGTCGTGCCGACCCCGTTGGAGCCGTAGGCGAGCTGGCCCGGTTTTGTTTTCGCAAGCTGGATCAGTTCAGGCAGCGAGCGCGCGGCAACGGTCGGATGCGTGACGAGCACGATCGGAATAATGGCGGCCTCGGCGATCGGCGTAATACTCTTGATCGGATGGTACGGCAGCTTGGTGCCCAGTGCGGGACCGATTGCGAGCGTGCTGGACGAGCACATCACCAGCGTATAGCCATCGGGCGTTGCCTTGGCGCCGATATCGATGCCGATGATGCCGCCCGCACCAGCGCGGTTATCCATGACCACCTGCTGATGCCAGCGTTCGGTCAGTTTCTGGCCGAGTTCCCGCGCCAGCAAATCAGTCGCGCCGCCGGCTGCAAACGGCACGATCATGCGGATCGGGCGGTTCGGGTATTCCTGCGGCCAGGCGGTCGCGGAGGCGAACGCGGCCGCGAGCAGCAGTGCGGTGCGGCAAGCGAGGTTGATGCGATGTTGCATGGAGTTCCTTTCTGACCTGGTGAAGCGATGTTCTGCCCAAATGCTACACCCGAGCGTGCAGGCGATGCGCTAAAATTACCGCCGAACCGGAAACACCATCGTTGACCTGGATCAAGGGATTGCAGAATCGGGATCAGGCACACTGGCACCGGCATGACGCAAGCATCGCCGCTGTGGCGATTTCAACGAGTTGTTATTGATGATCGTTAAAGTGACTGCCGCCCATGAATGACTGCATTGACAGATGCCCACCCTCACCCCAACCCTCTCCCGCCCAGGCGGGAGAGGGAGTGTACTCTCGCGAAGGCGCAGAAGCAGCGTTCCCTCGCCCCGCTTGCGGGGAGAGGGGGCGCCGGAGCGTGGAGCAGGGACCCGTTTACGGGATGCGACCGCGAAGGCGCACAATAGCACGCGGATTTCCGGCGCCTTGCATCCCGCTGCGGGGTCACATCCATCGGCAAGCCGACGGAACCTGTTCCGCCCGCAGCGGGCGCAGGGAGAGGGGTAAGGTGGCGCAATGACGCCATTCGAGCTCGCCGAGCCGCATTCGCTGCGCGAGGCGATCGGCCTTCTCGATCCCGACGATACGTCGGTTCGTGCTATCGCCGGCGGCACGGCGGTGATGCTGATGATGAAATCCGGCCTGTTCCGCCCGCGGCGGCTGGTCAGCCTGCGCGGAGTCGAGAGCATTTACTCGCGCGTTGCGATCGATGCGGATGGCAGTCTGCGCATCGGCGCGCTGACTCCTCTGGCGGTCGTCGAGCGCTCGCTCGAAGTCCGCGATGCGGCGCCGGTGATTACGCAGACGCTCAAGACGCTGTCGAACGTACGCGTGCGCAACGTCGCGACCATCGGCGGCCATCTTGCGCATGCCGATCCCCACACGGACTTGCCGCCGGTGCTGGTCGCGCTCGGCGCCCGCATTTCAGTCGTCGGTGCGGCGGGCGAACGCTCGATCGCCGTCGCGGATCTCGGCGTCGGCTATTACGAAACCGTGCTCAAGCCCACCGAACTGATTGCCGAGCTGATCGTGCCGCCGCAGGGACGCCGGCGTGCCGCGTACTTCAAATGCACGACGCGCTCGGCGGATGACTGGCCGGCGCTCGGCGTCGCGGTGGCCGTGGACGCCGATGGCGCGGTTGTACACGATGCGAAGATCGTCATCAGCGCGGCGACGGACAAGCCGACCCGGCTGCTGGCCGCGGAATCGGTATTACGCGGCGCCAGCATCGACGATGCGCTGCTGCGCCGGGCGGGCGATGCAGCGGCGGACGAGGCCGCCGTCATTGGCGACCAGCACGGATCGGCGGCCTACAAGCAGCAGCTCGTGCGCGTTTACGTGGTGCGCGCGCTGCGCCAGGCGCTTGCCGCCCCGCACCGGAATTGAACTGCCCATGAATACCGTTACGGACCATACCACGCAGGTCGGCCGTTCAGTGCCGCGGCTCGAGGGACGCGAGAAAGTCACCGGGCGTGCCGAATACATCCACCATATGCGGTTGCCGGGCATGCTGTACGGGAAAATTTTTCGCAGCACGGTCGCGCACGCACGCATCCGCTCGATCGACGTGAGCGCCGCCGCGGCGCTCGAGGGCGTGCACCGCGTGATCACGGCCGACGATATCCGCACCATCGTTCCCGATCCGTACTACGGCCCGGTGTTTCGCGACCAGCCGGTGCTCGCCATCGACAAGGTGCACCACGTCGGCGAGCCGGTCGCGCTGGTGCTGGCCGCCGATCCGCACGTGGCGGAAACGGCCGCGCAACTGATCGTCGTCGACTACGAAGAGCTGCCCGCGGTTTTCGATGAGGTCGAAGCGACTTTGCCATCCGCGGCGATCGTGCACGATGTTCTCAGGCCGGCCGGCATGTTCCCCGATCTCAAGCATCTCGAAGGGCGCCGGAACACGAATCTGCATCTCGATTTCAAGTTGCGGCGCGGCGACGTCGACGCCGCGTTTGCCGTCGCCGATCACCTGTTCGAACACACTTTCCACACGCGCCAGGTGATGCATACGCCGCTCGAGCCGCTGGTCTCGCTCGCGGAATCCACGCCGTCGTCAGTGACCATACATACCGCGTCCCAGATGCCGTCGGTCGCGCGCGTTTTCGTGGCGAAGCTGCTCGGCTGGCCGGAAAACCGGGTGCGAATCAGGACCGCGTTTCTCGGCGGCGGCTTCGGCGCCAAGACCTATGTCAAGCTCGAAGCGCTGGTCGCGATCGCGTCACTGCTCACGCGCCGGCCGGTAAAAATCGCAGCCACCATGGAAGAGCAGTTCTTCGTCATCACCAAGCATGCGAACACGCTGCGGCTGAAAAGCGCCGTGACCCGCGACGGGCGAATTACCGCGCGGCGCTGCGAGGTATATTGGAACGGCGGGGCGTTTGCCGACATCGGGCCACGGCTCACGCAGAAGTCGGGCTTTACCGCGGCGGGGCCGTACGACATCGAAAACGTGCACATCGATTCGTACGCCGTTTACACCAACCTGCCGCCGGCTGCAGGGCTGCGCGGGTTCGGCATTCCCACCGTGACCTTCGCTTACGAGAGTCACACCGATCTCATTGCGCGCGCGCTCAACATCGATCCGCTCGAATTCCGCCGCAGGAATATCCTGCGCGGCACGCGGCCGCAGGCGACCGGAACCCCGATGAAGGATGCCGCCACCGAAGCCGTGCTCGAGCGATTGGCCAAGCGCATGAACTGGGACGCGCCGTTCGAGCGCGGGCACGGCACGATCCGGCGCGGCCGCGGCATCGCGATCGGCTTCAAGGCCTCGATCTCGCATACGACCTCCGTCGCCATCGTCAATCTTTACGCCGACGGCAGCTGCAGCGTTTATTGCAACACGGTCGATATGGGTCAGGGTTCGGATACCGCGATGGCGCAGATTGCCGCGGAGGCGCTGAACATTGCGGCCGAGTCGGTCAAGGTGGTGCATGCCGATACCGACGTGACGCCGTTCGACATGGGCACGCTCGGCTCGCGCTCGACGTTTCACATGGGCAATGCGGTGCGGCTCGCCGCGGAGGACGCGCGCGACAAGCAGCTCGCGCTTGCGGCCGAACTCGGCTTGCCGCCGGAAACCACGCCGGCCGCCGAACTGTTCCGCAAAAAATACGGCATGCAGGCGGGCAACATCGTCGGCATCGGCACCTTCAACCCGCATTCGGCGCCACCCGATCTCGCGACGGGGCAGTCGCCTGACATCACGCCATTCTGGATGGTCGGCGGGACCGGCGCGGAGGTCGAAGTCGACACCGAGACCGGCCACGTCCGCATCATCAGGCTGGTCAATATCGCCGACCTTGGCAAGCCCATCAATCCGAAGATTGTTGAAACGCAGCTCTCCGGCGGTGCAGTCATGCAGTTGGGTTGCACGATGTCCGAGCGCATGGAATACGTCGCCGGGCAACTGACCAACGGCTCGCTCGCCGACTACAAGATTCCCGGCATGCGCGATATGCCTGCACACATGGAGAACGACTACGTCGATTCCCGGCAGCACAGCGGTCCTCATGGGGCGAAGGGCGTCGGTGAGACTGCGACGTTCGGCGTCTCGCCCGCGATCGCCAATGCCATACACGATGCGGTCGGCGTGCGGATCACGGATTTGCCGGTGACAGCCGAGGCGGTTTACCGTGCGCTGCGCGCCAGGGACAACGACCCGCTTGAGGACAGATGAGATGAATCCCGACACAGCGCAGCGCACCATCCGCTTCACGCTCAACGGCAGTCCGGTTTCAGCGCGGATCGCATCCCACCATAATCTGGTGGAATTGCTGCAAGACAGCTTCGGGCTCTTCGGCGCGCGGGAGAGCTGCGGCCAGGGACTCTGCGGTTGCTGCACGGTGCTGGTCAATGGCGTGGCGGTATCGGGATGTCTGTATCTGGCCGCGTTCGTCGACGGCGCCGAGGTTGTCACCGTCGAGCATCTCGCGTCCGGGGACAAGTTGAGTCCGGTGCAGGAGGCGTTTATCGAAACCGGCGCGTTTCAATGCGGTTTTTGCACGCCGGGGTTCGTGCTGATGGTGCACCAGCTGCTCGACCAGAACCCGGAGCCGAGCGAAGACGATATCCGCCATTATCTTTCCGGCAATCTTTGCCGCTGCGGCACCTATCCCGAGATCATCAAGGCGGTGCAACTCGCCGCCCAGAAGCGCAAGAGTCACGCCGCGGCGTGACTGCGATAAGACCGGCGTGAAAGTTGACGCGATGACTGCGCCGGTTCCCGGCGGCAGTGCCGGTGCGCTGGCCAAACTGCACGAGATGTTCGGCTACTCCGCGTTTCGTGGCGCGCAAGGCGAGATCGTCGATCACGTGGCTGCCGGCGGCGACGCGCTGGTGCTCATGCCGACCGGCGGCGGCAAGTCGCTGTGCTACCAGTTGCCGTCGTTGCTGCGCGCCGGCACCGGCATCGTGGTGTCGCCGCTGATCGCGCTCATGCAGGACCAGGTCGCAGCACTCAGGCAACTCGGGGTATCCGCGGCTTTTCTCAATTCCTCTCTGGATTCCGATGCCGTCCGCGCTGTCGAACGGGCGCTGCTCGCAGGCGAGCTCGATCTGCTGTACGTGGCGCCCGAGCGGTTGACCACTCCGCGTTGCCTCGATCTGCTCGCGCGCGCGGAAATTGCGCTGTTCGCAATCGACGAGGCGCACTGCGTGTCGCAGTGGGGGCACGATTTCCGCCCGGAGTATCTGCAGCTGTCGTTACTGCACGAGCGCTTTCCGCAGGTGCCGCGCATCGCGCTCACCGCCACCGCCGACCCGCAAACCCGCGCCGAGATCGTCTCGCGGCTGGCCCTCGGCGCCGCGCGCATGTTCGTCTCCAGCTTTGACCGGCCGAATATCCGTTACACCATCGTCGACAAGGTCGATCCGCGCGCGCAACTGCTGCGTTTCATCCGCGAGGAGCATCCGGGAGAGGCGGGTATCGTCTACTGCCTGTCGCGGCGCAAGGTCGATGAGACCGCCGCATGGCTCGCGACGCAAGGTGTGAATGCGCTGCCGTACCACGCGGGCATGGATACCGCTGCGCGAACCGAACATCAGTCCCGCTTCCAGCGCGAGGACGGCGTCGTCATGGTGGCGACCATCGCTTTCGGCATGGGCATCGACAAGCCCGACGTGCGCTACGTCGCGCATCTCGACTTGCCGAAGAGCATCGAAGGCTACTACCAGGAAACCGGCCGCGCCGGACGCGATGGGTTCCCTGCGGACGCATGGATGGCGTACGGGCTCGCCGACGTGGTGCAGCAGCGGCGGCTGATCGAGATGGGCGAGGCTGCCGACGAATTCAAGCGCGTCTCCAGCGCCAAGCTCGACGCGCTGCTTGGCTTGTGCGAGACCGCGAGTTGCCGCCGGGTGCGGCTGCTCGAGTATTTCGGCGAGGCCAGCGAGCCGTGCGGCAACTGCGATACCTGCCTTGAGCCGCCCGAGACGTGGGATGCTACCGATGCCGCCAGAAAAGCGCTCTCGGCGATTTATCGCACGGGGCAGCGTTTCGGCGCGGTGCATCTGATCGACGTGTTGCGCGGCAAAGACAACGAGCGCACGGGCCGCTGGGATCACGACAAGCTCTCGGTGTTCGGGATCGGCGCCGATCTCGACGCAGACGCGTGGCGCGGCGTGTTCCGCCAGCTCGTTTCGCTCGGGCTCGCGCGCGTCGATCACGAGGCGCACGGCGGCCTGAAGTTGAGTGCGGCGAGTCGTGAAGTGCTCGCGGGCGCGCAACGTGTCGAGATGCGCCGCGTAGTGCCGCGCCGGCGGGCGACACCAGTATCGCGCACTGTTGCGTCGGGCCATCTGCCGGCGGGTGCAGCCGGGCTACTCGAGCGGCTCAAGACCTGGCGTCTCGCCGAGGCGCGCGCCCAGTCGGTGCCGGCATTCGTGATTCTTCACGACAGCACGCTGACGGAGATCGCGCGCACGCGGCCGCAGGACCTTGATGAACTCGCCGGCATCGGCGGCATCGGCGCGAAGAAGCTCGAACGCTATGGCGCGACGCTGCTCGAATTGCTCGGCGTGCACTGATTCGGCGAAGCATATGCGACGAATAAGGACTGGCGTAGAATCACCATCGTTGGATCATCCAAATGGTGATGAATCATGAGTGACCTCGAAGAACTTGAGCACAAAATTCAGAATCTCCCGGTCGAGGAGCTGTCGAAATTTCGTGCATGGTTTATCGAATTTGACCACTTGCTCTGGGATAAGCAGATCGAGGCGGATTCGAAGGCTGGAAAGCTAGACAGGCTCGTTTCGGAAGCACTCGCGGATTATCAGGCTGGCAAGGCCCGAGAGATTTGAAGCATTTCGCGTCGCCAAAGTTCTGGGCGCTGTACGGGGCGCTACCGACCGATGTGCGCGCCCTCGCTGACAAGAACTACGAACTTCTGAAATCGGATTCCCGGCATCCCTCGCTCCATTTCAAGAAGGTCGGTGATCTCTGGTCGGTACGCGTGGGCGCTCATTATCGAGCCCTTGCAACTGACCTCGAAGGCGGTATTTACTGGGTCTGGATCGGAACGCATGCTGAATACGATAAGATCGTCGCATAACCGCGCGATCGACAGCGACGCGAAGCAAGCGCCGCTCGCGCTTGCGTGCGCGTGTCATCACGGACGTTGGCTCTCAACAGCGCACTGAAGCAGGCCGGCCTCAAGAAGTAGGAGGGAATACCATGCGTTATTTGGTTGTCGTTGAAGAAGGCCCCAAGTCATTCGGTGCCTACGTACCCGATTTGCCTGGTTGTATCGCGGCCGGCGAGTCGAGAACAGAGGTCTTGACTCTTATCCGCGAGGCCATCGAGTTTCACCTCGAAGGTCTCAAGGAGGACGGCCACCCCGCCCCGCCCCCTTCTTCCTCCAGCGAAGTTGTCGAAGTCGGAGCTGCATAGCTGCGCGTTCGAAAACGGACGGTCGCAAGCGTCGCGTCGCTTCGGTGCCGTTCAATGCGAACGTTGACTGCGGAAGCGCGAACATCCCCCAAATTAAAACCAAGAGGCATCGGTGAAAAGCTCAAAATTAACAATCAAAGAGTATTCGAGCGGGCAAATTGAGTTTACAGGCCTCATCATTAGCCTTCGAAGTATCCTCGGGAGGTTTTGCCAGGCTGTTATCGGATATCCGGGTCTGCCAAATGTGGAAAGGAATCTTTATATCGGCGACGCCGTGCTCTACGAAACCACATAGAGCGGGATTATCGAAGTACGCGTAATTGGTATTGGCGGGGGCCAGGTTGAATTCCTCGTTACTCAAGTTGCGCCAAAGATAGGACTACTCGCCGGTGGCGCAAATGGAGATCCGAACAATTCTCCGTTCAATCCAGCAGAATTACAGCGTGTGCGAGAAAGCTTGGAGTCTTTGAAGTTCCGGATTCAATGCGGTGCATCATTAGCCCCGGAACAGTTCGACCTTTTGTCCCGGAAAATCGATGAGATTCAGTCAGCGTCAGAGAGAATGGGTAGAAAAGACTGGATAAACTATGTTGCGGGCTCGCTGACAGCTTTTTGCTTTCATGCGGCGTTCGCGCCGGAGGTCACACGAGAGATTTTCACGGCAGCCAATTCAGCGTTTACCTGGCTGTTTTCAACTGGCATTCTCCTACTGCAATGAGCGTGGTCTAACATGGCGGTCGACGTCGCTCCCTTCGGTCGCAGGATGCTGCGCGATGAAGCCGCGCAGCGCCGGTCCCAGCGGGGCAAATGCGGAATCGATTGCCCTGTTACTTGAGGAGCACTATCCCTCCCAGGTCGAGTATGCGGAGCGCATGTATCGCGACTATCTGATTCGGGCGCCATGGAAGAAGAAATCGACTGGCAAACCACAGCCTGAAGCTAAGTACAAGGCCTCGAGAGATTCACGATGGACGAGCATGCTCCTTGTACGACGTGCGTATGGCTTGCAATAGCTCTTCCGATGGGGCCGAACCCTGCGTTCGAAGGGACGTAAGCAGCATTGCATGCGCGAGCGTCGTGCTGGCCCGCCGTTCACAACGACGTTGACCCCTACAGTTGCGCGGATCACAGGGTTGGGAGTAATCTGACCGCATGGACACGCCAGTTATCTCGTGCAGCCCCGATGTGATGGGGGGCACTCCGGTTTTTTCGGGTACTCGGGTGCCGGTTCAGACGCTCCTCGATTGCCTCGAGGCCGGAGAATCCATCGACGACTTTCTTGCCGGGTTTCCTTCGGTCAATCGAGAGCTGGTCATCCGTTTCCTCGAACAGGCGAAGGACCGTCTCGTCGCATCTGCTTTGTGAAGGTATTTGTTGACGAGTGTGTTGACTGGCGGCTCTCGCGCGACATCGTAGGCCACGAGGTCAAGACAGCACACCAGATGGGCTGGGCGACGATCAAGAACGGTGAACTGCTCGCGCTCGCCGCCAGGGAGTTTGACGTGTTTGTCACTGTTGATCGGAATCTTTCTTTTCAACAGAACCTTCCCGCCTTCGCAATCGCGGTCATCGTTCTGCGTGCATCTTCAAACCGACTTGCTGATCTCAAGCCCCTCGTGCCTGAATTGCTTGTGCGTATTCCGAGCGCCAAGAAGGGTGCTGTTGAGTATGTCGGGGTCTAACTTCAGGTCAACGGACGGGCCGCCAGCGCCATGCCGCTTCCACGGTCGTGCATGAAAGCCCGCCGTTCACCAAAACGTTAAACGTGTGATGTATGAGCATAGTCGCCGGTTTCTCGTTGTTTAGCAGGGTAGCCCTTTCTCTTTTCTACGGTTCTTCGTTTCCTGTAGCGGCGGGCGTAGAATTCCTGAATTTGTAATCGGCAGATTGTCTATTCAATCCAGACAAGCGGCACCAATTTCAGGGGCGGTCTGCGTGACTGTTTTTTTCCTATGAACACCCGAATGCTGCGTACCGGTTTGATGGTGCTTTCGATTGTGGCAAGCGCGGATGCGCTATGCCAGGCGCCCACCTGGCCGGCGAAACCGATACGCCTGGTGGTACCTTTCGCGCCGGGGGCAAGTAACGACACTTTGTCGCGTGCCACGGGACTGGTCATGGGGCCGATGCTGGGGCAACAGTTCGTCGTCGACAACCGGCCCGGTGCAGGCGCGATGATCGGCGCCGAGCACGTTGCCCGCGCCGAACCCGATGGCTACACCATCCTGACGGTGCAAACGTCCTTCGCGACGAACGCCGCGGTGCGTGCCAAGATGCCCTACGACGTGTTCAGGGATTTCGCCTACATCGGCATGATGGCGAAGAGCCCGATGATCGTTGTCGTGCACCCGTCGATGCCGATCAAGTCGCTGAAGGAACTGGTGGCGCTCGCGCGCCGGCGCCCGGGCGAACTGAACTACGGTTCTTCCGGAACGGGCGGAAGCAACCACCTGACGACCGAGCTGTTCGCGAAGCTGGCCGGCATCAGGATCGTTCACGTTCCCTATAAGAGCATAGGCCCAGCGCTTACGGAACTCATCGGCGGACAGGTGGAAATGGTGATCACCACGCTGCCTTCGGCACTGGTGCAGGTAAAGGCGGGCCGGCTCAAGGCCCTTGGCATTGCGGGCGCTCAGCGTTCGAGTTTCGCCCCCGGGATTCCGACCGTTACGGAAGGCGGTGTTCCCTACGTGAGCGAGCAGTTCTGGGGTCTGGCTGCGCCGGGAAAGACGCCGCCGGACATCGTCAACCGCCTCTCGGAGACCTTGCGCAAGGCACTGCAGGCGCCGCAGCTCAGAGAGCAATTCGCCCGCGAGGGGGGTGAACCCGTGCCGATGACGCAGGAGGAATTTGCGAAATTCGTGCTCGCCGACGTGAACCGCTGGCGGCAAATCGTGAAAGACATAGGGCTGAAGCTGGAGTGACGGCATGACCCAAAGCAGGCATGTCTTTCATCGTCACACCCAGTCCGATCTCCCGGTCGCGGTGCGTGGCGACGGCATCTACCTTTTCGACAGCAATGGCAAACGTTATCTCGATGCGTCCGGCGGTGCGGCGGTGTCCTGCCTGGGCCACGGTCATCCGCGTGTCATCGCGGCGATCAAGCGCCAACTCGACCAGCTTGCTTACGCGCATACCTCGTTCTTTACCACCGAGATCGCCGAGACGCTCGCCGATACCCTCATCGATGATGCGCCTGCCGGCATCGGACGTGTGTACTTCAACTCGGGCGGCTCGGAAGGTATCGAGGCTGCGCTCAAGATGGCGCGACAGTACTTTCTGGAGGTTGGACAGCCCGCGCGCTGCCATATCATCGGCCGCTGGCAGAGCTATCACGGCAATACGCTGGGCGCGCTCGCTGCCGGCGGCAATCGCTGGCGGCGCGAACCCTTCGCACCGCTGCTGGCGCAGTTCCAGCATATATCGGCCTGCTACAGCTACCGGGAGAAAAGCAGCACGGAGACCGAAGAGCAGTATGGCCTGCGCGTTGCAAACGAACTGGAGCAGGAGATTCTGCGGCTGGGACCGGCAACGGTTGCTGCCTTCATAGCCGAAACGGTGGTCGGCGCGACGCTCGGCGCAGTGCCCGCGTCACCCGGCTACTTCAAGCGCATACGCGAGATCTGCGACCGCTACGGCGTGCTGCTCATACTCGACGAAGTCATGTGCGGGATGGGGCGCACCGGGACGCTGCACGCGTGCGAGCAGGAAGGCATTGCCCCCGACCTGATGGTGATCGCCAAGGGTCTCGGCGCCGGTTACCAGCCGATCGGCGCATTACTCGTCTCGGACCGGATATTCGACGCAATGCGCGAGGGGACGGGTTTTTTCCAGCACGGGCATACGTATATGGCGCACCCGACGGCATGCGCGGCGGCGCTGGAAGTGCAGCGGGTGATCAAGGAGGACGATCTGCTCGCCAATGTGCGCAGGCAAGGCGACAATCTGCGCCGTTCGCTGATGCGCAGCTTCGGCGAGCACCCGCATGTCGGCGACATCCGCGGCCGGGGACTCTTCCAGGCAATCGAACTGGTCGCCGATCCGGAAACCAAGGAGCCGTTCGATCCGGCGCTGGGACTCAACGCCCGCGTCAAACGTGAAGCGATGGCGCGCGGACTGATGTGCTACCCGATGGGCGGGACGGTCGATGGGCGGAGCGGCGATCACATTGTGCTCGCGCCGCCATTCATCGTCGACGAGCAGACAATCGAGACGATCGCGTCGGGCCTGCGCGAAGCGGTGGATGCCGCGGTCGCGAGCGCGCGCGGATAGCCCAGCCTCCGCAGGGCCGGGGATCCACGCTTACCACGGGCGAAGGCTGGACGGCCCCCTTACCATTTTTTGGCGTTCGTGCGCTGATTTGCTGTCCGCGCGCACGTACGGCGTTTCCCGCCCCGGATCCATGACCAGCAGGTAATCTCCGGTCACGGCGGCGGAGAAGGTCTCGGCTCTGCCGGATACCGTGGCCTCGATTTTTGCCCGGCCATTTTCGGTCTCGCGCCATTTGCAGGGAACCGCATCGGTTCCGCCGCCGCGAAACTGGCACGTGCCGTTGCCGGAGAATTCCGCGCTCATCGCGCCAAATCGCGTGGGCGAATAGCTCAACCAGGTTCCCGTGAAATGCTCGCCGGTCCTGGCGCTGATATTGATCATTCCTGCAATTCCCCCGCCGCTTTCCGTGGAGATCATCGCAACCGCCATCAGGGATCCGATGATGAGCTCGGGAATGGGAAGTTTCATGATAGTGGCCAGGTTTTCGTTGTGATATTCAATCCGGAACGCGTTGCTTGCTGTTCAGCCTGATCAAGTGGCTGGATTGCGCCTTCGGCGATGTCCGACGAATCCCATCAGACTGAGACCGGCCAGCATCATCGCGTAGGTTTCAGGTTCCGGCACCGCCAGCAGCATAGGCGCCGCGCCGGGTTGTACTTCGAAATTTCCGTTCCAGTCTTTCGCGATCACTACTCCCTGGATGTGGCCGGAATTTGAAGTAATGAGCGCGTTCGGGGCGAGTACGCTCGCATACAGACCGGTTTGGGCAAAGTTCACCTGCGTCGCATCCATGAAGTTGAACAGCACGTTGCCGCCAAACGAAGCGAAGGGGGCGGTGCTGTCGACGCTGGCGAGTTCGGCAAAGGTGCCGGTCACATTCACCAGTACCGCTGAGGTCGTCGGTACGTTGTTGACCACGATTTGGTGGCGGGTTTGCAGGTCGGTCCCGCTGATGCTGAACACCTGCACCGCGCTGCTGCCGTCGCCGGTGAGAGCCAACCATCCGACGTTGCCGCCGGGGTCCAGCGTCGCCGCGCCCGTGTTCGAATAGCCTGCCAGCGCCGTGGAAGCCGCTGACGCCTGATTGAAGAGCGAATTGAAACTCAGCGGGTTCACACTGTTGTTTATCCCCGCGGTGTAGTTGACGAGCGAGCCGCCCAGCGTTCCGCCGTAATAGGTCTGGGCGGGGTTGGCAATTGGCGTGCCGACGCCACCACTGGTGAAGGTGAGATCCCCGCCGACCACCAGCCCGTAACCGCCGGCGCCGCCGTAGGGCGTGGACAATAAATCGACGCCGTAGTTGAAGAGCGTGGCGTTGCCGCCGACGGCGAGTACCCCCTGGACTTCGCTGAATTGCGACTGGAAACTGTCCCGGATCAGGACATTGAGCCCATCGAACGCCGTTGCCGCACGGGCCGCGGGCGAGAACAGTACCGATCCGATCAGCGCGGCGCCTATCAGTTTGAGCAGTTTGTTCATGGCAATTCCCAAATAGTAGATTTTTTTCACAAACCCGCTTCCGTCATGTGATAGTCAATGTGACTATTACCCGATAGCTTTTGTGACTTGTGCCCATAATGCATTCCATGACTTGCGATTTCGAGGACTTTAGTCACGAATCAAATGTGATATTGGTCACCATTCGAACCCTTCGTGATTTTTGTCACGTACTGGGCCGTGACTTAGTGCACAAAACCGCGGCATGCCGCGGTCCGATGTAGAATAGGCGCATGTTTTTACACGGGCGCGCGACGCAGTGATTTCCCGCAAGACCTTCGTCTTCCTCGTTTTCGTGCTGCTCGCCGCCGGCGCGGGCGCTGTCGCGCTGACCCGGAAAGTGCAGGGACCGATCGTCGACGTGGTGCGCGCGCAGGCGGGCCCCTTCGAGCATTCGATCGTTGTCAGCGGCCGGGTCCAGGCGCCGAATCGGATCGAAATCGGATCGGTGATCACCGGCAGGGTCGAGAAGGTACTCGTCGAAGAGGGGGCGGCAGTGAATGCCGGCCAGCCGTTGATCCTGCTCGAAACCCGCGAGCTCAAGGCTGCCCTCGAGCAGGCGCGCGCGGCGGAGAGCGCCGCACAGGCGCGGGTGGCGAGCGTGCGCGAATTGAGCCTGCCGCAGTCCAACGACGCCGTCATGCAGGCTGAGGCGCAACTGCGTTTTGCCGAACAGGAATACCGCCGCAATCGCGAGCTGCGCGGCCAGGGATTTGTCAGCGAAGCGCGGTTGCAGGACCTGGAGCGCCTGCTCGCCGTGGCCAGGAGCCAGCTTGAGGCCGCGCGCACCCAGGCAAGAGCGCAGGACACGAGAGGCGTAACCGCGCGCGAAGCCGTGGTGCGCGAGCGGGAAGCGCGCGCTGCGCGCGAGCTCGCCGAATCGAAGCTGGCTCAAACCATCATCCGCGCCTCGCTGCCGGGCACGGTGCTGATGCGGGCGGTCGAGCCGGGCGATATCGTGAGTCCGGGCAAGCGGCTGCTGACGGTCAATTCGAGCAGCGAGACACGGCTCACCGCGCAGATTGACGAGAAAAATCTGCCGTATCTGAAACCCGGGCAGGAAGCGCTCGCCTCGAGCGAAGCTTTTCCCGACCGGAACTTCAAAGCGGTGCTCTATTACATAAGCCCGGGCGTGGACACCACGCGCGGTTCGGTCGAAGCGCGCTTTCGCGTGCCGGAACCGCCTGCCTATTTGCGCGCCGACATGACCGTTTCCATCGACATCGGCGTGGGGCGCAAGAATTCCGCGCTCACCGTTCCGGCAGAGGCGGTGCGCGAAGCAGGCAACACGCGTGCGGTCCAGGTCGTCCGCGACGGCATTGTTCGTAACGCGAAGGTCGAAACCGGCATCCGCACCGGCAGCCGCTACGAAATCCTCTCGGGTCTGGCTGAAGGCGATACGGTCGTGCTCACGCGTGGCATGGAAGACGGCGCCCGCGTCCGTACGCAGGAAGCCCGGCGCTAGCAGGCGCGGCGATGGGGTTCGAATGGGCGGTCGCGCAACGCTTTCTGCGCGAAGGCGGCATGCAAACGCTGCTGATCGTGGCGGGCACCACGATCGGCATCGCGGTGATCGTATTCATTACCGGTTTTCTCGGCGACCTGCAGCGCGACCTTATCAAGCGCACGCTCGGCGTGCAGGCGCACATCGTAATCAGGCCGGCGGAAGAAGTTGCAAGGCCGCTGCGCAACGCGCCGGCAGCCGCAGCCGCGTTGCCGCAGGTGCAGGCCCGCGTGCAGCGCCTGCGCTCGGTCGATCAGTGGCAGGCGCTGCTGCCGGCACTCGAAGCAATGCCGGGCATTACGGCGATTTCGCCCATTGCCGCGGGACCGGGCATCGTCACTCGCGGCGACGTCAACAAAACGGTGACGATCATGGGCATAGTTCCCGCACCCTACGTCGCGGTGACGCGCTTCAACGAAAAAATAGTCGCTGGCGACCTGCGGCTCGACCCGGGTGACGTGCTGCTCGGGATCGATCTGGCCAAAGACCTTGGCGTCGGCCTCGGTGACAAGGTGCGGCTTTCGACTCCGACCTCGCCCGGGGACGCCTATCAGGTGCGCGGCATCTACGATCTCGGCATCCGCAACCTTAACCGGGCCTACGCGTACGTCGGGCTGGCGCCGGCGCAGGCGATGCACGCGTTGCCCGGCGGTGCGTCCAGCCTCGAGCTCGCGGTGGATGATCTCTTCGGTGCGGAACGATTTGCGGCGCGTCTGCGCGGCGCGATGCCGCATGAAGTCGAAAGCTGGATGCAGGCGAATCCACAGCTCCTTGCGGGACTTACCAATCAGACCGTAATGACGCTGCTGGTCCGCTTTTTTCTGGCTCTGGTGGTTGCGATCGGCGTATCGAGCGTGCTGGTCGTCGCGGTCGTACAGAAGACCAAGGAAATCGGGATTCTGCGTGCGATGGGGGCGTCGCGCGGGCGCATCATGCGGGTATTCCTGCTGCAGGGCGCGCTGATCGGCGCCAGCGGGGCACTGCTGGGAAGCGCGTGCGGCTATGCTCTGACGTTCGTCATGAGCGGCATATTGCGCTCATCGGACGGTACGCGCCTGTTCGAAGCGCGACTGGATCCGCAGTTGTACCTCTACACGCTGCTCGCGGCCGTTGCACTCGGGCTGGTCGCGGCAATGATGCCGGCGCGGCGCGCGGCGCGGCTCGATCCTGCACAGGCGATCAGGGTGTGAAAGCGCCGATCATCGAGCTTGCGGACATCCGCAAGACTTATTACGAAGGCACCGCCGTCGCGACCGAGGTTCTGCACGGCGTCAACCTCACGGTGCGCGCCGGGGAGTTCGCGTGCCTGATCGGTCCTTCGGGGTCAGGCAAGAGCACGCTGCTTAACCTGATCGGGCTGCTCGAGCGGCCCTCGGCGGGCTCTTATCTGCTGAAGAGCCGTCCGATCCAGCAGGCGAGCGACGACGAGCGCACGCGCGCGCGGCTTGACACGCTGGGCTTCGTGTTCCAGTTCCATCACCTGCTGCCGGCATTTTCGGCGCTGGAAAACGTGATGCTGCCGGGATTGATGCGGGAGGGTGCTTTCACGCCACAACAACGGGCCAACGCACGGCAACTGCTGGATGCAGTCGGCCTTGTGGACGCGATGCACAAGCCGCCGAATGAACTTTCCGGGGGCATGCAGCAACGCGTGGCTATCGCGCGTGCGCTCGCCCTGTCGCCCGATCTCGTGCTCGCCGACGAACCGACCGGCAATCTCGACACTCACACGGCCGACGAGGTGTTTGCGCTGATGCGGGAGTTCAACGTAAACCGCGGCACGGCGTTCCTGCTGGTTACCCACGATCCGCGGCTGGCG
>Ga0209514_10001475_pt1 | contig 40254 bp, 62 predicted proteins | sample Subgrocontami58m_FD_187452 | JGI IMG/M metagenome (GOLD analysis project Ga0209514, IMG submission 187452) | Subsurface groundwater microbial communities from S. Glens Falls, New York, USA - GMW37 contaminated, 5.8 m (SPAdes) (version 3) | ecosystem: Environmental > Aquatic > Deep subsurface >...
TCAATTTTCAGCATCTCGTTTCTCCAAGTTGTTGCATAACCCGGCAGTCCACCTGACCTGCCGCGATAAGGCCGCGTCAGTCAGGTGACTTTTGCGTTATGCTCGATGTAGAGCACTCCGGCTGATGATTTCGCGCTGCCCGTTCTCGACGAACTCAACCAACGCAGAATTACATCGGCCCCTGTAAATTACCCGACAGAGCCTGTTGAAAAGCGTCTGCCGCTTAATGTTGTTTTTCCAGCAGTATCGGTACAGCGTGATCATAAAATTATCCCTTTATCTTTAGCCCGCAAGACTTGCACTGTTTATACGGGATGGGCTCAAAATCATGGTTATTGCATTGATCTGTTGCAACTTTACCTTGTAATCCCCTAATATAATTTTCAAAGTCTTTTGTGCCAGGAATCCCCGCAGCAGCGTGGGCCAGTTCTTCAACATTTTCGTCCGTCGTGTATGGCAACAAACGAGTAAAGCGCGTCACATCAGTCTTTTGCAGGGCTTCGTCGGTGATTAAATACTGGCCGAATTTGTCATAGACCCCTATCAAAGCAAATGCCCATGACCGTTTCATCCCGTGTTCCCGCTCAACATACTCGGCAAAGCTGTCTGCCGCAGTAGCCCACAACCGCCCGGAACTGATCGCCTGGAGCGCTCGGCCTATCACAAGGCACCCCTGGATTGCCTGCCCCTTCGCGGACATTATGTCGTTTTCCCACTCATCTAATCGCCTGACTACCTGCATTTTGACCTCCTTTAATCGATAATTCCCTGCCTTTGGCAAACTTGATGTAACGATGAGCTATCCAGCGGGAAACTTCATCCGTGACCGGCAGACGCGCCCCCCAGTTCATCCCGCTAGATGGATCACAACCGAACTTTGCTTTGTAGGAATACAAGCTCCATCCAAAACAACCCCCACGGCCTTGCTTCATGCCGTGATTCGCCGCATAGTGATTAAGTTGTGAAAGGAAATATTGTTTTTGCGCTACGGAGTATTCCTTCCGCGCCCTGCGCTGAACTGCCGTCAAGTCCCCTTCCGCCACTTCAATTTCTGGTTTACGCTCCGGCAACAATCCGCAGGCCGGGCAGCGATTCACACCAACAGGCTTTAGGTAAGCGCATGACGGGCATACTTTCGGTAGCTTGGGCTTGGGCGTTGATTCTGATTTTTTCTTTTTCCCGTCATCCAGAATATCAAATTGGAAGTCATCTGGAAAGCCAAGCCTTTCTGCGTTGCCGCCAAAATCTAAAATGACCGCTTGTTCTTTCCCTGGCGATAACCTTAACGCCCTGCCGGTGGCCTGTATCCATTTCGTTGGTGACTTCGTAGAAAGGGCGAAAGCGCAAACTTCCACGCCTGGATAATCAAAACCCGCGACGAGAATTTCAACACTACATAAAACCATCGTTTCTCCATACATAAACTCTTTTATTTTTACGTCACGCTCTGAACTCTCATAGGCATTGACCTGATCGGCCTTAATCCCTGCGGCGCAGAATTGCGCTGATAAATGCTTTCCGTGTGCAACATTGACACAAAATATAATTGTTTTCTTATTGGGGGTTAATTTTAGCCAAGTTTTAACAACATCCCCTACGATGTCGGCCTTATCAAACGTGGAACTTAGTGATGCCTCTGTGTACTCCCCCGCCACAACTTTTAATTTAGAAAGATCGGCAATCGTTGGCCCATAAATTATGTAAGGGCATAAATATCCTTCTGTAATTAATTGTTTCATGGGATAGGGTTGAATATGAGTTTCAAAGTGTTTCCCCAGCCCCTTAGTAAATGGGGTTGCAGACAAACCGATAATATACGAATCGGGATTATCTTTCATAATCTTTTTATGTGTTTCCGTTAATACATGGCATTCGTCTATAATTATCAAAGCGCATCCCCCCGGGCAGCCCCTTGTGCGGAGTGTTGCAACGCTACATACTTGCACTGGCTGGTCTATATTAAATCGCGGATTATTCGATTGAATCAGGCCAGCCGGTATTCCGTAACTGTGAAATAAATCCGTTGCTTGTTCGGCGAGAATAATCCTATGAACAATAAACAAAACTTTATTATTCTTCGCCAATGCTTGCTTAACAACTTGTGCTGCCAATACTGTCTTCCCAAAAGAACAGGCCGCCTGTAAAATCACTCTTTTGTGTTTTGACATTGCCATTTTTAATTCAACAATCGCTTGAGTTTGGAATGACTTAAGCTCTAAATCTTTAACTTTCATAACCGCTGGATAATATTTCATAAGCTAAGTGACGGTTGAAATGGCATTTCTAACCGCGATCCTTTCCTTTTATTTTCGACTGCCCACATCGGTTGCAGATTTTTCAAGTTCCATGCTCTTTTGAAATCCAAATCCTCGGTAGTTTCAAAATTATGAACCGCCAAGGGGATTTTGTGGTCAATGTGCCAATCGCCATAATTGGCCCAAGACATACCTTCAGTAAATTGCTCTTCAAGATGGCTCTGTAAATCATAAAGCGTATAACCAACCAGCAATTCCCAAGTTCTATTTCTCCTATTGCCTTGAAGATATCTTCGGGTAGCATTGCGCATACAAATATTTAATTTACCCTTCGGAGTTTGATATTTTTTTAAAAAAGCCTTTTTGTCAGTTGATTTCTTTTTTTCAGGATTTAATTTTACCCAATTTAAAATTAATTCCTTATGGTGTTCAAGATTATTCGTTCTCCATTTTTTATTGCCGAGGCTAACCTTCCCCTTGTTATTTTCCTTCCATTGCTTTGATTTTTCCATTATTCGGTTTTTATATTCTTGCGTACCATCTTGATAATATAATCTTCTACATAGTTTACATTGCCCCCAAGTAGATATAAAACCGCTTTTTCTTTTATATTTGCCAAATTCATCAATGGGCTTTATTTCCCCGCACTTTGTGCATTTTCTCATAAATATCGTTTCGCTGAATTTATTAGTCTTTCAACATCCCTACCCTCAAGTGGCGGCGTACAGGAGGCAGCGCATTTTCTGATTTCTGATTCCAAATAATCAACGGGCATCTTCCGTTTAATCACGCCACCAGCTACCCGCATGACATAACTTTCTCGTTCCCCCAGGTTCGCTCCATAACTTCCCCGCCATTCGCTCATATCAAAGGGCTTTCGTTCAAGTTTGTAGCGGGGCGCCGACCACATCGGAACTATCTGCGGCGGGAAAAGCTCTGTCAACTCCCTAAAGGTGTAAACGTAGCTGCTGCCGCTTCGGACTTTCGTCAAGAATGGCTCGCCCTTTCGATGGTAGAACCCGGGAACGCGCATCACCCTCGGTAAATCACAGACCGCAGGATCGCCACCCACCAGCCGGGCAATGTTTTTTTGCATCGGCGTAAAACCCTCTAGGGGCAAATCCTTAACAACCCAGTAGCAATGAAACCTATTCGGCGACGTTTCGACAATCAATGTCGGGTCCTTGTCCAGTGAACTGGACAGCGGAGCACCATCGAGATCAGCAAAGCAGGCCCTTACTCGGATGATGTTTTCCTTCTTTCGGCCCTTGCCATCGGTCTCGTTCACTGCCATGTAAATTCCCGCGCCATTTTCGTTTAACCGTTTCAGCCTATCAATCGAAGGGTCGTGGAGCACCATAGTAAGTTTTTTATTCTTGCCGGTGTCGTCAAAAGTTTGGAACGTCAATCTTCCTGTGAAAAGTTGCCAGAAATTTTCCATTTTCCCCTCGCGCGAATTAACCACTAATTAAACTATTACTACTTCTTTTCTTGATGAATTCTTTCTTCTTATGTCTGTATCTGTATCTTAGGAGGAGTTTGTCCCGACACTGTCGGGATTTTGTCCCGACTTCGAAGAATACTCATCCCGTATTTTCAATAGGTTAGGGATTTCGATTATGATAATGTTTTCATAACGTTTTACTTTTGTTTTCATTTTGTTTTCAGTTAGTTCTAAGAATGAAATGAGTTTCTTTTGCTTTAGTCCTAATAATGAGCACCAAGTTCCAATCGGATATTCGACGTGACACCGGTCTGAATTATCCATTTTTGAGGCCACGATTTCCAATAAACGGAACCATCTGCCATATCCGGCGAACCCCTCGATAGAGAGAAGATAATTTAGATTTTCCGATGATGCGCAATCCGTATGATGTTTAAACCACTTCAATCGCTTACCATATCAACCCAAAACAAAAGCCCCTGTGGGCAACCTGGAGCGCAAGTCTCCAGCACAGGGGGCTAATGTTTTGAGCAAAATTATAATTATTATGTGTGTTTGTCATGGAGTTGCCTTCCACCTTTCGTAGATACTATCCGCTCATTTTATGGCATTGTCAAGAGAAAACTTCGGGTCATAACCTTTCACCAGGCGCCAAAGCTCCAGTGCTTTAAGAAATATCTGCCGGCCAGTTTCCATCTTCTCAAGTGTCCACTTGTGCCCCTTAACAAGGCCGGGATGTGTTCGAGAGAAGAAGATATTGGCCGCCTCAGCCTTCGGCAGGTTTAGACCCATCTGGTAAGCTGCAAGCTGGTAATGCTGATCGTAGGCCAGAGTCTTTCCGTCAGTGAAATCCCCATCCTTCCCTTTGAAATCAATCGTGCATCCAGTAGAGGGAGAATGCAAATCCACCCTCCCGCCGAACCCCAAGGGATGAGCAAAACCCGCTTCCGCAATCCAGTCTGTCACGCCAGGGAATAGACGCTTAATTTCTGCATCTACCCCCTTGCAATGCTCAGTATATTTAGCGGGATAAACTTCACCCTTAAAGTATTGCTCAAGTGCATCGTGGACGGCGGTGCCCTCCTTGGCAGCATCGCTCGCACTCTTAAAGCCATCTTCTCTTAATCGTTTCAGAAACAACGAATCAGGTTCTTCCGGCAGACGCTCAAGCGTCAATGCTGCCAGGATCATTTGATCCTGTTTCCACTTTTCAAGTGCTGGCTTAGCAATAACTTGCAAGACGGTGGTCACTGACGGTACGAGGTTTAGTCCTCGATCCCATTGGATGTTGATGTTTCTCGGCGTTCCGTCCTTGGCCGGGACGGAATGACACGCCGAACCGTCCTGTTTGTACCAATGCCCCGATGCTTCGGGCATTTCTTTTTTTGGTGCCGAAAGAATAAACGGATTCATCAGAAGGGCACCTCGGAGTCGTCTGGATTATTTGCCAGCGAATCGGGGAATTGTTCCTGCGCCGGCGGCACGATCCCCTCGGCCGCTTTCATTTCTGCTGATTCAGAAATGATCTTCGCAATCCACTTTGGCGTTGTTTCGGGTGGCGCCCCCTGGTCCAGAGTGTAAACTATTAAAGGGTTCTCCGCTGCGAGTTTATTGATTCCTTTATATAGCGGCAAAATCGCAGAGATGTTGGCATATGTTTTGTCGCCATTTACTTTGTGGAGAACTTGCAGCATACAATTCAAACCGACGAGCTTGGAAATATCAAATCCAGAGAGTTCTTCCTGGGTGAAAGCTCTGCCACGCCAGGTCTCTAAATCTTTCCGAAGATTTGCTTTTTCCCCCAGGCTAAGGGTGTATTGTTTACTGATCGCCCTAGGTAGGGTCAATGTTTGCCCATCTTTTACGATCTCAATGCGCCTGTCGGGGAGTTCCCAGATAATGACGCACTTCCGTGAGGACTTGTCGTAAACAGGGCTATATTGTGTGCCTAAGTCATAAATCGCATAACAAATAGCCTGATGTACTCCGGCATCAACCGGCTCAATTGCCTCCCCACCCTCTTTCGCTATCAAAGAACCAATCATTTTACTTCCTCCTTTTGTTAGTCCAGTTAACTGGACGGGTTAATCTTCCTCCCGGATTGGGATACATAGCCAATACTCATGCCGCTCGTTTTCCCGGTTACACGGGGCCTCCCGGTCGATGTCCCATGTCGTCTGCGCTTCGATCACGGGATAATCCCCTTGCTCGAAGCCGTAGCTTGTAAACATCTTGCCTTTGTCTGGATCGCCCGATCGTTCTCCGTCCGGGGCGCTGTAGCTGCCAAATACCCGCAGCTCGGGGTGCCTCGCCCGAATCACCGCCCATACTTCCGGGCTTGTTGGTATTCGCTTATAATCTCTCACTCTGTCCTCCCCAATTCTTCCTCTCCTTCCAGCGCCTCTCGCGCAAACTCCCGTAGGCAATCGGAACAGGTAAGATTGTTCTTAACACAATTTCCCTCCAGCCCATGCGGGGGGCAACCACCACCGGCTATAAACTCCAGGGCGGCGATTAGTTTGTCAATCCGTTCCATTGGTGCCTCCTTAAATGAGGTCAGATATTTCTATCTGATATTTTGCCACAATCTTTTTTAGGTCGTTAATGTCCCACGTGTCTGCCTTTAACCAGTTGCGTATTGTCTCGTCTGATACACCAAGCAACCCGGCCAGATCAACATCACTAACCTTACGTAATGCCTTAAATGCCTTGATTTTCTCAGAAGTATTAAGGCCCTCAAATAATCCGCTCATGTTCGATCTCCTTTCTTTTTGCCTCATTATACGCTTAAAATATACCAAGTCAACTATTTTCTTTGGCCTATAGCAATAATACTTGACAAACCCTTTTTCTTTTGCTAAGGTGCAATTAAACAAGGAGGGACTATGAAGCCGAAAAACGAGTTGGTAGAAGCAATCAGGCGCCACGAACGAGACGCGCAACTTCTGCTTTACCTCAAATGTGTCCTGGCGATCGTGGGCCTTGCAGTGATTGTTCTGTTGCTTCGGGCCGCGTTCTTGGCCCCCGCGCCGATTGACCTCCCTGATCCAGATGCGGTGAAAAGGGAGGTCTTCAACCGCTTGGATGCACGGGGACTGAGCCGGAAGACAACGGTTATGATCGAGGGGGGAAGCTATAAGTTTGAATGGAAAGGGAGGTTTTATAGATTATGAGCCAGCAATCTGAGTGGGAAAATCTAAAAGAGCGGGAGAATCAGGCATCGATTGACCGCCAGTTCTATGACGAAGAAGAACCATACTGGCCAGATAACGAACTGCCGGGCATGTGGGAGAACGCTGACTTTATGGGTGGGGCTGTTTCCGCTCGCCTCGATTGACTGGTTAGATGGAGTAATTAAAAATGCAAAGAATACTTGTGCCATTATACACACTAATATTTTGGAATAGATTGTTAAATGGAGATAAATCACCATACCGCCGATCCTCTATTATTAAGGTGAAAGGCTGGCGCACAATATTGGTTGGCAGTCCATTTGCGAGAGAAACAATAACACCACTGTTCAAATTATGGAAGTGGTACATCTAACGCTAAAGGTCAGCGGCAGGCGCTTTTGCCTGTCCGCTGTAGTGACTGGTTATGGAGGTAACGCTCAAGCTAAGCGGCGTGGCGGTCGTTTGCCACGTCCGTCTTGAGCGCTTTGTTAGCAGGTTTTATAGGAGGAATATGATACCGACAGAGACATGGGTTTTACCAAGGCCGCGTAAGAACAGATACCCAGGAGGATTTCCACTTCACTTTGAAAAGAAATTATGGAAACTTCTCGGCTGCCCCACAATGGTGTTGCATCCCTTTGGAGGAGCGGCGGAGATAGGAGACAGGGTAGATATAAACCCAGAAACGAATCCCAAGTGGATCGGAGACGCACACAAACTTGATATGATCCCAGACCAAAGTTATGACCTTGTAATTCTCGATCCACCCTATGACAATGAACAGGCTGCCAAACTATATAAAACACCAAAGTTGCATTATGGGAAATATGTATCTGAGGCGATGAGAGTTTGTAAGATTGGAGGCAAGGTTGCCATATATCATTGGGTATGGACTCCGAGACCGAAGAATGGAAAGTATTGTAACCGTATCGTAATCTTGACAAGGGTATGGCACAGACCAAGGGTTTGTAATGTTTATTTACGTGAAAGCTAACGTAGAGATAACCCGCCGGCCACCGACCAGGCGGTAAAGTGACAGGCGTGGTTCCGGTCGGGGTTGATTGATTTGTTATACGGATTATTAGGACATGAAGGAGAAAGATGCCTGACCAGCAACCCCACTGTGTAGGGGATATATACGGCCAATGTTGTACCGCTATGGTGGCGGAAGTCGGAAAGACGCTGACATTGGTGGGTCTCGATACCCTTAAAATCATGCACGGATGTCCTTTTTATTTATTGTTGTATAACGCTTGACTTGAGCGGCGGGGGTTTTATCCCGTCCGCGCGTAGCGAGGATCGGCTGGAATGACTGGTTGGGCGTAACTTTTGGAGGAAACATTCAGCCGCCCGGCCACTGATTATGCTATTTGCACAGAGCGTGTTCCGGGTCGGCTGGATTAACAGGTTATATTTAATATTTAAGGAGTTTACAATGGCTAAAATATTCGACATAGTGATCTGCCCCGTTTGCAAAGGTGAAAAATTAGTTGATAGTGGCCAGGTAATGAAAGATGCAAAAATCTATATTACTAAAAAGCAATGCCCAAAATGCAAGGGGCACGGAAGAGTCGGAGTAGAGCGAATATAACGTTTGAATTCAGCGGCTACGCGCGTTTCTTGCGCGGAGTCCGCTGGAATGATGGGTTGGCCGGCACCGTGCCGCCAGCACCGACTTTTGAGACAGGAGATAGTGATGACGATCAAATTCACCGAAGGCGAGATAAAGGCGCTCGAAGGCCACCCGGACGCACTGCGCGCACTGGCGGACTGGCACAGCGTGAAGGAAACGGAAGCCGACGCAATAGGCGGGCCGGAGATGGCGGACTGCGTAAGCCACCATGCGGCGCGCTACGACGAACTGCGCGCAGAGGCCACCAAGATCGAGGCGGACTACTGACATGGTAGTGACGGCCAACGACGAAATCAGCGGGGAGCGTAGCGAATCCGCTGTATTGATTTGTTATTTTCGCCATGAGGAATATATGACAAATTACAAAATAACTCAATTAGTTAAAACTGCATACAAAAACAGATCAGAAATAATTTACGAAATTAGTAATGAGAGATATGCGCGTACTGAGTTTGAAAGATTAAAAAAAGATTTTCCCGCTGAGCACTTTGAATTGTTTAAAGCTGTGTACGATGAAGAGTGCTTAGACTGGACTGGAAAATAACGTCTGAATTGAGGCGAGCGGCGCAAAAGACTTGGTGAGGAAAGAAGCGGCTTTTACGCTTCGCCTCGAATGATTGGTTGGGCGTTTGCCCGGAGAGGAACCGAATGACAAAAGAACTACCCCCGCCAGTGACGCGGAAAAGCTCGAAAGATGACCTTTGGGAAGAACTGGAGTGCGCCCGAGCCGAAATTGACCAACAGCAGCATGTGCTCAATGACTGGCGTGACCGTGTAGCGAAATCTGAGGCCGAAGTTGGTGGCCTGCGCTACCAGATCAGCGTGATTCGCGCTGTGCTGGCTGGGGATGTTCCACGGTGACACCCAACAGCGCAATAGATGGAATAATTCCACTTATTGAGATAAGGGGGGGGATAAGGCGGAATTGTCAGCCCCCTTATCGCTTCATCTGTAACGGATCCTGGCGCACCATTAGTTGTAAGAGAAGCGCGGGGGCTTAGATTATTTGTTTGCCCGACACTCTTTCAGTGCCTTCAACAGCAGTTCATTATCCTGATAGAGCCGGTCAACCACCTGCTTGCTGATTGTCACCGTCTCCTGCCCGTCGATCACCACGTAGCGCGGACTGCACCCGGTCATGCTGTTCAGCAATAGCAGCAGCAACGCGGTCAGAATCCCCACCCTCCAGGCCGTTACGCATCTCTTGGACATGCCTATCCACATCAGCGTCCTCCCGTCTTGCTCTACCCTCTGCGCTATTGCGGAAGGCCAGGTAGTGGGCTATCAGTGACAGGATCGCCACAGATAGCCCGATGATTGCTTCTACCATACCACAGCGTCCTTAGTGACCAATCGCATAATAACACCAAGCACCTGCGTGATTATGCCTGAGTACAACGCCCACTGCGCGTCACCCAGAATACCCGTCCCGATGAGAACCGAGCCAACCAGACCTAAAAACTGAACCCACACACTCTTTGATGCCCAAACTTTCTTTTCCATTTTATTCCTCCTTATTCGGTTAGTAGTTTAATCACCCTCACCGTAAGAATAGTGATTCCCATCTGCTCTTTTAAAGCGTCCACCCCAGGTGCATTTAGGATCAAGACTTTCCCAGTACTCTCCAAGGGGTTTATGTGCCTCGGTTGTTTGAAGCCACACGCCATCTTTAAAGAGATTCAAATCTATGGCCAGGCGTGAGTAATGAAAACTACCCGCGATATGTCCTGTCTTAGCCCACGCATCGCCGAAGGTTAGTTCATATCCAGATATATACGCGAACTGTATCAGTTTGCTTATGAGATTAGTGAATACTCTCTGGTCATTCCCTATTGACATCTTCTACCCCCTTGTCCTTTATTCCTTTGAATCGCTCTATCCATTGGTGCTTACAGCCTTCTTCGTAGCACTCATAGGCAATGAAGTACATGCCTATGTTGTAGCCTATTTTATCACTCTGGCAGCGGCGACATTTATACTCCATCACTTCACCATTTCCATTGACCAAGGTTTGTAAATAATATCTTTAATGCTCCCAGCGTTATCACTCCCAAGAGCAGACCGACTACGTACGTCTTTACCGTACCCCAGTTGACTCGGCTCTTGAGCGCTTCGGCCTTGCTGTCTTCCTGTATCTTTAAAGCTGCTGCGGTAGCTGAGGCCATCCCCTTTCGGTTGGCTTCATCTATGTGGATTTCCTCAAATAATTTTGCACAGGATAGCCGATGATTGTTGAATTCAACGTTAAAGGTATCTATCCTGCTATGTACCCCATGAAAGCCATCGTTCATCGCGTTTAAAAGTGTTTCGTATTCTGTCGCCACATCGTCCTCCTCAAATCAAGATGTTAAATCAACTTTTAATTCCCAAACCTTAATGGTGTTTCTGAAGCCGCTCTTGCCTCGACTTCGTAGTCAATATTCTTATAACCCTTCGTTGCCCACTGCTCCTTGTGTTTATCCTCGTGCCATTTCCAGCGGTCGCTGACATTGGCGGCAGGACACGAGTAATATGTTGTCTGGCCTATGGTGACGGCGTAGTCCTTCCCTTTTGGAGCGAAGATGAGCTTGAATAATCTCCCTAGCCAGTGGTTATATTTGTTCATTGTGGCTCCTTTTAGGTTTGGAACGCTGCCATGTTCTTTGTCATGTTCTCATCATGGATTTTTTGCAGCCATTCTTTCATAAATTCATTCCCTAATTTATGGAAACCGTAAGTGCAACCGTACTGTTATAAAAGTAGAATGAAAAAACCGTGTCTGGATCGGTTGACTGAATTGTGAACGACATAGAACCGCTACCTTTTGTAACGGATGCCCCTATCACTACGTTCCCGGAATTTGCTCTGGCTGATTCTACAACAGAATAATATGTATTTACGCCAAAATAACCACCGGCGCTGAACTTCAACACCCCAGTCCCAGTCCCAGCATTTCCATAGAAACCAAACCCTATTTCAAGATATCCGCTTGCATCGGAGGGATCAATGGTAATCGTCTTTGTTGTGTTTGCCAAGCCAGCTAACGAACCAGCACCTGAGTATCCTGAGTTTATGCTTGTCGCCGTGGCCACTCCAAGGGAAGGTGTTGTAAACATTGGACTCGCCTTCGGTGCCTTTGAACTCATCGCCACGGCTTCGTCAAGGGAGGTGTCCTGGGTAACTGTTAGTGTCTTGCCATCAGTCCCGGTTAGTGTTATTGATGCAAGATAGGTAAAAACCTTTCCCGCAACACTTTTTAGAGTATCGTAATATCCTATCTGCGCCGCCACTTCAATCCTCCTTTTATTTAGGTGTAACAACCACTGATAAAGTTCCTGAAGCAAGATCAACTGCTCCGCCTGTGTTGTTGCTCAAAGTAGCCGTAACAGTATTCGTAGCCTTAACGGTGGCCGACAAGGTAAGTCCTGCAAGATCAAGGGAAAATGAACCCTTTACAAAATCTCCAAGGAGCGCACCCGTTACTGTGACATCTGTACTTTCCCTGGCCCCATTTGCGATGCTCGCCGGGTCCCAGGTAGCATAGGCTGAAATTGATGTCTTAATTATATCGTTAAGATGATTTGACTCTGCTGTTCCAGAGTAGGCGGTTGTTACACCTGCGCCCATTATATTGTGGGCTATCGTATTATTTATTACTGCATTTGTAGGCCCCCAAGATATGCCGGTAGTTACGTTTGATATTGTATTGAGTGACACATTGCATTTTTCTATTGAATTTGCTGCAGTATATAAATGTATCCCAGTAACGGTGTTGTCTATTTTATTCCCGACAATCACGCAGTTCTTTACAGACGCAGTCCCTGCAACAACTCTTATCCCTGCAATGGTCGCATCATCAAGCGTATTCCCGATGATAGTAAGCCCTAAAAGGTTGCCCTCTACCCTTATGCTTTCATAATAATTCCTGATTGTGTTGCCTGTGATTGTCGTATTATCATTGCCATCAACACCTATTGTTATTCCGTATCTTGCAGATACCGGCGTTGCATGACCGAAAAGTACATTACCGGATATTGTTACATCAGTTGCTTTCCCTACGCTAATTCCGCCTTCTACACTTTTAAAGGTATTCCCTGTTATAGCAACACTGTTTATTGTAGAGCCGCCTGTTGCATTTACAGCTAAATCGCCAGTCGCGTTACCATAGAACTGATTGCCAGATATAACAATATCCCTAATAAGCGCACCCGTCCCTGGTTCAATATCAATCCCTTGCTGTGGTGATGTCCCTGCCGTGTTTATAAAGCGGCTGTTTGTAATCTTCCACCCGATGCCACCCTGAATAGCCATGCCATTACGATAAAAGCTGTCGAAAGTACTGTTATCAATAACACCGTTGGTTACGATTGTGGTGGCACTTGCATTCCCATCGTTAAGAATCCCCTCATACTGCTTAAACCCCGCATAAAGATATACGTCTCTGAGTGTAAAATTATAACTGTCAAGCCCTGCCACGGTTCTCCCTACTCCGATCATAGGGGCTGCACTTACTGATGTAAGTCCGCTACTATCAAGGCGTATGTTATGTATAAACCAGTTGTTCTTATCCTCAAATGCAATAAGATTTGGCCCTACTGCTGCGCCTGCAAGGTAGATACCGGATGTGTTGCTACCAGTTCCAACAATACCAATACCCGACTTCCCGGTAAGCTCCGCATTAGTTGCCATTACTCGGGTAATTTTTACAATACTGCCTACAGGAGTTGCATTTATTGCTGATTGGATAGCAGTTGTCCAGGTCCCTGTTCCGCTGTACCACCATTCCGGGAATACCTCTTTAACTTGACCCGACAATGTTACAGCGCCAAGGGTTGAATCAAATATCTGGTATAGGCCATTGTCCAAGTTTGGAATGTTCAAGGTGAAAGCTCCGCTCAACTTTACCCCCGGTACGATCTTAAACGTCACATTGGTATAGGATGACCAATCAGCGTTGGAGGAGATTACCCAGGTGCCTGGACGGAGGAGAAGCGTGACTTTATTCGTCGTGCCTATTGCGGTAAGGGCGGCTTCGATGGTGGCTTGGGTGAAGGTGTAAGGGCTATATTGCAAAGCATCAATGTCGTCTGAAGGACTAAATTCAAAATATAGATTGTCCCTGGTATAGATGGTAGTCCCGGCAGCGTTCTTTATCAGCACCTTGTAAAGTCCACTTGCGTATATCTGCGCCGTCCCGTTAGCGTCAAGAGTATATGGGTTAGCGGCGGGTGTTGCCTGATCTCTGTCCGTCCAGATCGTCTTTAGGGTTGTTGTCCCGGCTGCGTAGAAAGTAACCGTCCCGCTTGCCAGACTTCCCGTCGAGTTCCGAACCTGTGAAAGTAGAAAGTCTACTTGTTGCGCTTTGGGGGCCGCCCAAGCAGCGGAAGAAACAAACATTAAAAACAATAACGTGAATACAACAATCCTTCTCTTCAACATCCCATCCTCCTTTTGTTTATTCCTTACCCATAAACCAATTCCAAAACTACATTCTTTGCCGACCCCAGTCGGTTTTTAATCACGCAGGGGCTGGCAACCGAAGTACCGAGGCAAAACTTTGTGTCCGTGTCCGCGTTGACAACAACGGAGGCTGTCGCGTTTATAAGCGAAACTGTACCGTCGGAGGCGATAGTGAAGTCTGCTTCTTCTTCGTTTGCTCCAATAACAACCGACCCTCTGCCCCCGTTGGCTATGACGGGAAGGCTGAAGGTTGCATCATCTGCGAGACTGGCGGAGTAAAAATAGACCGTTGCCCCATTTACGGATTGCACTGCGTAGGGATTGTTGGCATCATCATAAATATCACCCATTGCTTTGTCCTCCTGTTATTGCAGCTTTAGGACAGCCGTACCGCTGCCGTAAACAGTGCATTTCCGCGGTACCAACATCCTTCGCCGACATCTATTTTTTGCTCAACACCCGCAGTATAGGAAATCACTGTATTCCATCCCGCGTCTGCTGATTCGGGATAGGCAGCGGGATTATCTTGAAGGATTCGTTGAATGGCGATAGTCGCGCTAAAGGTGCCCGAAAGTGAAAATGCCAATGATCTACCCCAGGGGAGGAATACTGGATCGCTTGTCTGATTTGCTCCTGTGAATGATTTAGATACCATTTTAGCACCCCTTCTTCTTCATATTTTTGGGCATGCCCTTTTTCGGCATGTCTTTCTTGGATACTTTCTTGGTGGTTTTGGTCTTTTTCATTGTGGGCCTCCTTTATTCTTCGTTTTATTGGATTGTGACTTCTCCCGTTGTTTTACCTTCCAGAAGCCCCATTGATATAAGTCTGGCTGTGAGTCTTTTATTCACCACGGTGGGAGATAGCCCCCGGCGAAAAAGTAACAAGTCCTTCGCTAATTCTGGATCGTACATCGCCCGTCTTAATAATGTCATTACTTCTAGCTCTGTCATGCCATTTAGGACGGAAAGTGCTTTCTGCCCGGCCCGGACAATAAACGATCCTGCCGGCCCCATCTTTAACCCCGGCATCCCAATTACCTTCGAAAGTATGTCCGTCGCGGTTACTGCCTGCTCAGCGGTGTTACTTCCCCCCCCAAGCGGCGAAGGGATAGACCGATAAGACACCTCGATAGCTTTTTGCACATTCCTTAAAGCCATATATTCTTTAGACTTTTCGCCATAGAGAACTTTCATGGCGGGGTCATACTTATTGATAATATCTTGGATTTTCGTATTACTCATAATCTTCCCGCCAGTTAAGGCATCTGCTGTATTTTGCGAGGTTTGTTCGATGAAGTCCTTAAAGCCAATTTTTAGCCCTCGGATCGCGTCGGGGTTACCCTTCATCTGGTTAACTAACTGCCGCATTATCTCGCCGGTGTTTTTGGCACTTACACCACCGCCCCCGCCCATTGCTGCGGAGATTGCCTTCGCTGGGTCAGCGTTAAGCATTTTGGCTGCTACTGTTTTACCAAAGGCATCTTCGGCCTGCTTTGCGGCTTCAAGTGTCGCTTGGGCTTTTGATATCGATTCATACTTCCCCGTAAGCCCGTATTTGTCTAAAGCAATTCGATTCCTAGATAGCCACCTATTAAAAGCAGTCGGGGCTATTTCACCCGTTGTGGGGTTGACCGCCGCCGATTCCATATTATGGGCAATGAACCCATCCATGCTTTCCGCCGCTGTTTGTTTGCTTCCTAATGCCTTGATAAGCTGATCGGCATTGTCGGGTTTTAGAAACTTTTCTGCTATAAGCGCATCCGGGACGGCCCTGTTGTTTGGGCTATTTCCGCTTCTCAGAATATCCCTTACAGCCCCTCTGTCAAAGCGTCCAAATTTCTGATCTCGGCTAAAGTTCTTCGCTGTTTTAATCTGTTCAGCTACATTTCCGGGGTGTTGTGCATTGTCAAGCATGTCTTGTATTTGTTTTTTCTTCCCCTCAAGAACGGAAATCGCTTCTTGAGAAGTATTCGGTTTTAATGGGGGTTCTCCGCCCACATGTTGTTTGTATGCCCTGGCGATCTTGTCCTCAAAGCCCGCTGCGGTTTCTCCTTTTAATTGGATATAGTTATTTGATGGTACATTCTTCGCCTTTAACGCCGCCGAAGCTGCCCCAACATCAACGGGAGGGGGAGTACTTTTAATAGACGCGATACTGGTATCCAGGCGCGTTAGGTCATTTTGTAGTTTGGAAGGATATATGACTTCTCCGCCGTGCATCATTATATCGCCTTTGTCGGTTGCTGTCCCAAGGGACTCAATGTCGGCCCGTATTCCGTCTTTCACTTGTTTTAAAAAGTGACGTTCTGTGTTTGTTGCGCTCTGGCTATTTACGGCGCTGTCTATCTCAAGTTCTACCCTCCGTAACCCTTGAACTGTCCGAGGGGTCTTTTTGAATATCGCGTTAATCTTTTTAAGAATTGGCTCGGCGGTCGAGGGAGTCTTTAGCGCCGCGTCGAATGCTTGCACGGTATTGTCTGCCGGGATCGGAAGGTTCTCCACCTGGCTCCAAAGCCGTTTTTCTTCTTCCAAGACGGGTTGCATTGATTCCTTTATTTTCTCAAAAACACCCTTCCCCGCTGATTGTGGCGTAGTAGATGAAAGGTTGGAAAGTTTGGTGTTGGCAACTGTTTTGGCCAGAGCTGTTGAGCTTTCAACCCCCGCCTTATTCTTGTTGATCTGTGCGATTGCGTCATCTATCGTCTGCCCACCGGGGAAGTTGTTTTTAAGATAATTTGATAATGCCTCCCTGTTGGCTTGCCTATGTGTTACTTCGACTCCCATTCCTCCCGGTTGTCTTGCAAGCCCCTGTTGTAACCTTATTAAGTCTGGATCGGCAGTCATCTCGGCATACGAGGGTTTATACCCGGGAATGTCGGCGGCTAGTTTTTCGGCGGTCGAAGTGTTTACTGGTGCTTTACTGGTGTTGGTTTGAAGTATTTGTTTCGCCCGCATTAGGATATCTTCACCCGAAACTACCACGCCCGTTCGTCCTAACCCCTTGGCCCACTTATATGCAAAGTTAATCGCGTTAGATGCAGCTTCGCCACCGCCTTGAAGCAAGGCGCCTATGTTAAAATCTTTTCCAGTCTGGGCTGTGCGCTCAAGAAAAGAAGGTACCTGTTTGTCCCCTGCCAGTTCATCCAGATAATCAGCGGCTAACTTTCCGGCAGCATACCCCAAACCTCCGGCTGCGATAGAGGGTGCGGGGTTGCCTGTTATAATATCAACTGGGGCTGCCAACAGCGCCCCGACAGTCGCTCCGCCGGCTTCGAGGGCTAATCTACGGGCAGGCGACGAGGCTCGCGGGAAAGTGTCATACCTTTTATCCATTGCCGCCCATTCTGCGCTTGGAGAGACTTTAACGGAAGGCGTCGCCACTTGTGCCCCTGTATTCGGGAAAAAGCTGTTTACGGTATCTTCGGGGGAAACAGAAGCGGTTGGAGGGGCAGGAACAAAGCCCGTACTGTCCAAGTAATAACCCCTTACCCCTTGGGGATTTGTTACCTTCTGCATTGAAGTTGCAGGGACAAACCCCGTTGTTTCATCGTAAAACCCTTTTTCCCCGGCATCGTTAGTTACGGCTTGCATATTTACCACCCCGCCTTAAAGCCCTGTGGAAGGATAACGGCCTTCGTTGAGGGGGAGGGCGGCCCCGCCCGCCGCGCTTTCGTTTCCGCTATTTGCTCTTTGACGGAATCCATCCGCATAAGTCCGGCGTTTTTTGTCTCTTCAAGTAAGGAAATCATGTCTTTTATCGAAAGGTTCTTGTCGTGGATTTTCTCCCATTTCTGTTGAGCGCCGACGCTTAATTCAGAAATGCTTGCCGCTGATCCGGTTGCCAACTTCCCAATCTCGTTTTCTATTTCCGTCAAATACATATCATATTTAGCCTGCTGTGCGCTCCCGGCTATCCGTCCACGGGCGAGTCGCAGCGGAATGTTTAGCAGCCTCGTATCAAAGGTTTTGAGTTCATCTGAAAGTTTCTTTACTTGGTCAATCTGCTTGCCCATATTCTTGACAAAAGACCCCATCTGCCCCATCTGCTTCTCTTGCATTGAGACGGTGGCTTGATAAGCGGCGTTTTCTGCCTTCTGCGCCCTAGGGTCTAGCCCGGCGTTTATTTCTACTGCCCGTTTAAATACCTTGGGGGCCAAACTGCCACGCTTTGTAATGTCGGCAGCGTCTATCTTGCCAGCGGCGAAGAGTTGCGCCATTGCTTCGACTTCATCCGCGCCGGGTGCCACATTAACCGTAGTTTTTCCTATACGGGCCAATCTACCGCGCTGCGCCTCTACGTCAGGCGGAAGGAGGTCGGATTTAGGGGGAGGGGTAAGTGACCATCCGCTTTCGGGGGTGTATCCGCCAGTTTTCGAGACGGGGACAGACTTGGTTGTTCCACCTGGGCCATAGACTGTAACTAAAGAATAATCGGCAGCCGTTGGTTGTGATTTCAGGGACATATTTTTTACGAAATCAGCAAAATCCGGGTCTTTGCCTATTGCGGCTTTCAGATATTCTGTTTTCGTTGCGTCATCGAATGGGGCCTTGCTTAGGTGTTCAAGTACCGCACTATAGCGAGTAATCTTTTCCGCTTGCCGCTTTTGCGTTTCTGCCTCCATCTCCGCTTTCAGTTTTACGCCCAAGGCCGATTGCAGGTCAGGCTGCCCAGTAGCTCCCATCAAGGCATTTTGTTCCGCCATAGACTTGTCAATCCCCATTTGAGAGAGGGTATTCTGCAGCCCCTGACTTTTGGCTGTCATGGCATCCTGCAACGCTTGCCGTTCCATCTGCTGGCGATATTGAAGTGCCTGCGCGAGAGTTCCGAGCCCCCTATTCATCCCCTCCGTGGGGTCAACCAGGCCATAATTTATAGGCATTAGAATTTACCTCCACCCATCAGATAAAGGCTGGCCAGGTTTGTCGCACCCTGTCCTAGACCGGAATAAAGACTTGCCTGGTTCCTCCCGCTTGCCATTGCTGCATTGCCCAGGTTCTCCCCAGCGTTGATATTGATGTTGGCCCCCTGGTTCGCGTAGTTTTGACCGAGGCCAGTCATGGTGTTGCTTGTGCCTCTTGCCATATCTACCAGTCCCGAAAGCCTTCCGATCTGCTTATCGTAATCGTTTGCGTAAATCTCTGACGAAAGCTGCCCCATTTTATACGGAGCAAGACCGCTACCGGCCAAGCCGCGTGCCCCCAGGCCCCTCATTAAGTCCCTGCCGCCATACTCTAAGGCGTATTTGGCTACGGGAGACTCTCGGTAATCATACGAGACCCCGTTTGAAGGCTGACCAGTAACCGCTGAGGTTAAAAGGTCAGGCACCTTCCCGCCCACAACGGGATCGTAAAAGGGTTTGTTGAGGTCGATCCCCTTTTCGTACATATATTTTTGCAGTTCTAACGCCGAAGCCGAAGCCGCCGCTGAAGCCGCCGAAGCGTCCTCAATCGCATCGGACTGCTTATTGGCTCCGTAGATTGATGCTCCTGCGTTTATTAAACCTAACGCTGGTAAGGCATATCCGCTCATGGCTCCTCCTGCTGCGGGGGCTAGTGATGCAGCCCCCATTATTCCTGCCGCTGGCAACATCGAAAGAGATGGGGTTATCCCTGGCATTGCCGATATTGGCGTGATTCCCAAGGGGCTACCTGTGGCGGCTGGTGCTAATAGGCTTGGTCCCGAAGGAGCCAAAAGGCTTTCTCCACCAGTCTGCACCGCTTGCCCCGCTGCCATATTGCCCGCTAAACTTCCCAAGCTTTCCCCGCCTGGTGCAAGGGCACTGCTTGCCGGCGGAAGAAAGCTGCTTCCCGCAGTTCCAAGGTTTGGAGATGATGCTGCTGTAACGCCACTAAAGCCATTGCCGAGAGTTCCCGCCGCACTCCCCGCTGCCATGTTTGCCAAGCCGACTCCGGGGCCATAAATTTTTGCCATGTTTATGCCGAAGTTTGTTGCAGCCTGCGATGGGGTATAGGGCCTGGTTCCATACCCTATTTCCATTCCCCCGGTATCCGGGTTGTAGGAATTTGTCTGCCACCTTGCACCAGTATCGCTGAAACTCAACGGTTCTTGTTGCATATTGCCTAGCTGAAGGGTCTGCATCTGCGTCAGGCCGCCATAGATCGGCCTATCGTCATTGTCAAGGCCCACGATCTGAGCATTCGGAGCTACCCTTTGGATTTCTTCCAAAGACAACCGCATTGGCTTTGAAAGTCTGTCAGCCTTTAGTTTGTCTGAAAGCTGCGCCCAATAGTCCTTGTTTGAAATCATTTGCTCCCAGGGAAGACTTGCATCATATCCCATGTTTACCCCCTAACTGTGCCATAATTCATAATCAGCTTAGCCCCACTTCGCCTTCTGCCGTCAGAGTCAGAGATAACGTCGTACCAGACCCACCAACCAGAAAATCGGCCGCGTCAAGTCTTGCCTGTCCGTACCAATCAATGTAAGAATTTGCTGGTACGCTTACCGCCGTACCAATAAATTCCGTACCCGCCGCATTCCCCCCCGTAGCTCCCAACCATAAAGAGAAGGTCGCCGCCGTAGCAGTTTTGTTGGAAATTCTTATATGCCGAAGAATGATAAAACTTGCTGTCGGCGTGTAGCCAGTACCAGCCCCGGCAGCGGCCGGATTAAGAATGTTTGTGGTTAATGAGGTTGTCAGTGCCACCGGGCCTACGCGAAGTATTCTATTTTGTGCCATTTTTATTCTCCTTTATCCGTAAGAAAGTATAATCATTACATTTACCGATACGCCGCCACCGAGGTTGTTCTTTATGACAACCGGGTTTGCAGATACTGCCGCCCCTAAGCTTATCTTCCCGGCGGTTGCTGCATTTACTTCGATGTTTGCCGATCCTCTAATAATCTGCACGGCTCCCGTTGAACCATATTCAAATTCTGCACTTTCGGAGATAACTCCTGTTGATGCGTGGGCACAATGAATGAATCCATGAGCGGGGTAGTTTGCGGTGATCGTCGGGAGGGTTACTGTCGCTGTATCAGCAAGCGGCCCACGATAGCGATACCGGCTCGTGTATTTAGCAAGCACCTCTATGTCGATACCCGGAGGAAACATAAAATCTTCCGAATAAGCATCCTCACCATCTTGGCCTGGAGCGCCCATCCTCCCGTCTGCCCCGTTGTCGCCTTTTATGGGCGGATATGAATAACCGTCCTCACCGTCCAACCCATCAAACCCTTTTGGTCCCGATTCTCCCCTGGGACCTATCGGCCCTTGAATCGGAGGATAGGTGTATCCGTCCTCCCCATCCAACCCATCCCTGCCGGGGATAACAAAAAGGTTGCGTTCTTTAATTGTGCCGAGCATCCGGTAAACTATCTGCAACCAGCGGTCAAACTCACGCCAGTCATATCCCAACTCCGGGGATAATATCCGGGGCGGAAAGGGCAGTGAGTTGTTTAGGTTTGCAATCATCAGTTACCCAGCTTTTTCAGTTCTATGTCCAAATCTGCCAATATTAGTTTAGTGGCATCGGAAAAGACAATCGACATCTGTCTGGAACGAAACATCCCCAGCCCGTTAATTCTTCGGTAAAAGTCATATTTCCCGGTTAACCCAAGGCTGATCTGCCGTTCATTCTTCCAGACCGGAGACCCGTTGTCACGGTATTTTAGCGTTACAAGGGGCGCGGTCGTTGTCACGAGTGTCGCCGTGCCGCGTTTCATGTGCAACCTGACCATAGACATTGCCTTATTATTGGAAGTGCCACCATCTAACCACCCCGTTTGCCATTCTGTTCTGATAAGTGACCCGTCATCGTCGGTCGCCGTCTGATCTACTTCGTATATTTTACCATCTAACCGGGACTGGCAAAGATGTTTGCCCCACGACTTCGCATAGATGAAATTCCGGCCCAAGAAAGCGTTTCTGCTTGCGCCGGTTAAATCCCAAAGACTCCAGATGTACCATTCCTTTAATTTGATATTATAGGCGTAGGTTACATTTTCCGTGGGTAAAGTAAGGACATAGAAAGACTGCCCCCATGCGCTTATCACATCGCCAATGGCGTCACTGAGGGTAGTATGAAGGTCAAGTAGTTTTTCAATGTCTAAAGATATAATTATCGGTTCGTTAGCCTGAAGTCTGACGACTGCCGGTTTCCCGTCCACGACACAAAGCGCAAAGAGGGTGTTGTCTGCTTTTCTTACCGAGTAAGGAGCAATTAGACCCGCTTCAAGTAAACCGCCTAGCCTTGGCTGTAAGGGGGGCGTCCCACCCGTTGTCTGCCATATCTCGCGGCCCTGCTGTCCCCATACGGCCACGTCATCCCATGCCTGATATAGGCCCAATATGTTGTCTCCACGGGAGTCGGATGTTAACGGGTTCTCAGTGGCAGCCCAATAGGTGGGTGAAAACTCTCCGGTTGTTGGATCAACATCGGTAAAATAGAACCTGGCAGTATCTGTTTCATTGGCAAGAAATCGGAGGCCGTTATAAACGACATGGGTGCAGATCTGCGGTGCCGGTGAAGCCGCTTGCGTGAAGTTACCGCTGGTTGAGTAATTCAGTTTCCCGCCGTTACAAGCGTAGAGGAATGCCGAATTATCTACCTTCTGGCCATCTGCAAATACTGTAGGCGTACCGGTAAGGAAGTCCCCGCCGGTCAACTCAGTAAATGCGCCACCGGAACTGGTTATTGCAAAACAACGCCCCCCGGAGATAGCCAACACCTTGTCAAGTTTATCCCACCAGAAAAGACCGTCGCCCGGATTGTTCGTCGCTAAATCACAAAAAGGCTTTAAGCCGAATCTACTGTTAACCGAATCAAACTCATCCCGGTATCCGTCATAAATAGCGTCGGACATAATCTGCTTCGAGACAGAATCGACATTCCAGTAAGGCTTCGTAGGTTTCAAAATCATGACAATTATCCTTCGGTAATGTTGAAATTGCTCTTATATTGCGTACCAGGCACCCCAGCGAAGGTTGCTTGCGGGACTGGTTGAGTCGTCAGGTTATTGTAGGTATCATTTGCCAGTCTGATAATGTCCGCCCTGGGCGCCACGCCATAATCAGAAGCAATGCGCATCGCTCCGTTCCACTTTATAAACTCCAGATATTCGGGAGGCAAGTCAACCGGATCATCGGTCAATGTCAGCGCCGTTAGAGGCCGCAGGCAGTCGAGTGACAAGGTGTAAGCATAATCAGGTTTAAGATCAAAATAAACAGTTCCTAATGAGTAAGCCGGGTTATAGTAAACAAGCGACGGCCTACCGCTATTTGTTTTGACGGCGATTCGATTATATGTGTCACGGTCGATTACCCGAAGAGTTCTATCAACCAACCCGCTGTCTCTCGTAAATCCGCCAATGATCTTGTTTGGCCGGGTGACATTGAAATTGCCGCCTGTCCCTATGGTGTAGGAATTTTGCCCGGATACCATAGTGAGACTATTTGACACGATATGGTAAATTACCAACCCCGCAGCGGCTACCGTATCCAGCATCATATTAACTGACTCAAGGGCGTCGTCGTACTGCTCAGGCTCGGGTTCGTTACCAATATCCACGATACCGATTGCCTTCATCATTGAACGTAACAATCTCATTGAAGTCATATCATACTCCCTGTGGTTGCCAGATAGGACGTGTGCCTAGTTTATACTCTCTTGTGTAAATCTCCATTTTGGAACTCCGTTCGTGATTCTTTTTTAAATCCTCCGTAACTGCAATCGTCGCCCAATCGTCGGGATATTGGATCATTGCCTCCAATAGTCCGTCTGAAAAGTTTAACAATATTCCCGGATGGTTTCTTATCTCTTCTGAAAGGTATTGAGTTTGCAAAACCATAGAAGCATTGGTGATATAGTCAATGCCATTGGCTCTGACAATTATCATGTTATCAAAAGCTACTTTCTGCTCGCCGGTTACATGGGTGAAGTTAAGGAATGACCCCTCACAGCCAAAATACGCAACCGTCCCATACCCCATTTTGACGAATAAGTTAGCCGCACGGCATACCGCAGTCGGCCCCCCGCCTATCCCATTCTCTTGGTCGCATTCAAACATATTGAAAACGCGGATTTGCTCTTTCTGAAACTGGTTGAACTGCCTGCGATGCACAAACGTCGCGAATACCGCCCCCTTTACCAAATCACCAGTCTTAAACTCGCGGCGGCTGGCGTCTATTGCGTACATATAGCAAGGGATCCCATTATCGGATAAATAACCGGCGGTATCATTAACGGCATAAATATCGCCTGGCCATTTTCGGAGAATATCTAATCTCAGGGGAAGTCCGGGGCCGCCACCACAAACCGCCACAGGAGGTAGAATTTCTTCACTCCATCGGACTTTTGGATATTTCTGCGCCTTCCGGTGGTTTATAGCCAGTTGCTCAATATCGGTGTTGCACTGAGCAACCATGTTTATTCTATACGGGGTCATGCACACACCGTCCTATTGACCATGCCACGCGCGACGTTGCGCCGATTCTCTATGGCTGGCCGTTTCTTACCGGCAATAAAACTGCCGATACTCTTTTCAAGATTTGGGAAAACCTGATAGATCGCTTTCGATAACCTGCATGTGTTGATAATCGCTTTCTGCTTCAAGCCCTGGCCGGGATACATCGTTTCCAGATTGTGCCTGCCGATCTCATAAGAAACCTCAGACATCTTGGCAACAAACTCAGGGCTATACTTGAAAAAGAACTCCTCCTGAATATAGGTGTCATCGTACATATATCTTTGAGAAAGGGTGCTGACAGCGTAGGGATTCTCTGCATTCTGGTAGAGAGAGACGCCGCAGTCCTGATACCTGGGATTCAGCCAGTAATCCTTGAAACCTCCCTGAAGGACATACTGCTGATAAATCTCCGTCCCAGGGAAGGGAACAATCGAACCGGAACCGTTAAACATATGGGTCACATCCCAAAGCTCATATATCATGTTTAACGTGTTCTGAAGGCTCTCCACCGTCTCCCAGGGGAACCCGAACATCAGGTTCACCCCAACTTGCAAACCGGCTGCGTGGGCTGTCTTACAAGCCGAGATGTTCTTTTCTACCGTCGTTCCCTTGCAGGTTCTTTTTAGAGTTTCGGGATCGCCGCTTTCAATGCCAAATATGACCATATAGCAACCGGCATCTTTCATCATCGAAGCCATTTCCTTTGTCATCATGTCGGCGCGTGTCCATGCCTGCCAGGTAACTTTCGGGGTAATTTTCTTTATCCCGTCGCAGAACTCGGCAACGTGCCTCTTGTTCATCGTGAAACAGTCGTCGGCTACAACGAACTGACGCACGCCGTAATTATCAACACGGTTTTGAATGTCTGCCATTACCTGGGGGATGGGGTTAAACGTCGTCTTTTGGCCATAGACCTGATAATCACAGAAGGTACACTTTCCGGGGCAACCTCTACTTGTATAAATCCGGTGGATTCCCTTCAATAGTCCGTCGCCTTCAAGCCGGAACCGCTCAATATCAAACGGGCTGAAATCAGGATCGGGCAAAGTTGAAAGGTCTTTTATCCGAGGACGCGGTTCATTCCGCACGATATTCCCATCAGTTCCACGATAGGTAATGCCGAGAATGTCCTTAAGGTCTTTGCCTTGAAGGTATTCCCTTAATGTTTCTTCGCCTTCATTTCTGACGACAATATCAACGCCATGTTCGATCGCTTCTCGATCGCAGGTCGTAACGTGCGTTCCTCCGGCGATGACAAGAATCCCCTCTTTCTTCAGTCGCTTTACAAGGTCGTAAACCTTTAATATCTGCATGGTGAGCATGGAGATACCAACGATGTCCGGTTGATATTCTCGCGCTACTTCCATGAAGTAGTCATTGCTCAGTGGCTGCTTGAACGTGCTTTCTTCGATCCTGACTTCATAGCCGTTTTCTTTGAATATCGCCGCTATCATAGCAAGCGAATGGGGCATCTCAGACATCGAACTCGGATAGAGAAGAAGTGCCTTACGCATGAATCTCCTCCTGATTTGAAGTGATTTGACCTACTTTGCGGGTAGGGTTGTTGGCGTAAAGCAATACTTCAGGGTTGTAGTTCGTCTGGTCACAATGTCGGCAGATGTAGTCGTTAAACATTCCGGTTTGGTGCGCCAGCCGAAGCGCCTTGTAAGCCGCCCCCTTGTAAACCTCTTCAATGGTCTGGTGGTTCAGGTCGCCCAGGACAATCTGACGGTGAATGTCCCAACAGCAGGGGCTTACCTGTCCGCTGGCATGGACATACATCGGCCCGTTTTCTGGTCTGCCGCAGGTTGTCTGCCTTGTGCTGTCAATTTTTCGGTAATCCCTTCCCTGTACCCAATTATGAGGCTCCCAAACGAAAACCTCATCAAGTTTTGGCTCCCACATTTCTATCCAATCATTCTTTTCATGCTTGTTTAAATCAGTCTGGACGAAAAGACCGATAGTGTAGGGATGCCCATTCTTGTACTGCAAGAATCCAAGGATGTTTTTCATTGAGTCAAAGTGCTTGACTTTGCCCCGGTGAAAAGCTTCATAGGTTTTCTGAGTATGCCCGTAAATGCTTAACTTTAAAATATCAATGTACTTTATGACGTTGGCCCACTTGTCAGGCGTCATGTGAAAGGCTGTAGTCGAGACGAATATCTTCGCCTTTGGCAACTTCTCCCGGATAAAAGCAAACCGGTCAAAGAGGTTCTTGTCAAGAAAGCACTCACCAAAACCGCAGGTGTCCACGGATTCCAATTCATACTGAGCAGCGTCGTCAATAATCTTCTTGAACAAGCCCATGTCCATCGCCTGTAACTTCTGTGTGAATTTCTCACGGGGGCAGATAACACAATGAGCATCACATATGTTGGTGGTTTCTATAATGATCTGTTTATTCCGTAACTCCATTCTCCGTCCTTTCTAGTGGTGTTACCCATTCCGCTGCTATGTATTTTCGTTCTATGTATTCTTTTAGTCCCCTGGCGATGGCTTTGTACTCGCGCCAACTTTCCGTCTCCTGTGATGGGGATTCTATTACCATATGTGAACCATCCGCGTTAAAATGGCAGGTGGCTACACTGTCTTGCGTACAGGAATCAAACGAGATAAATCTTATTTGCGAGCAGCCAAGCAATTCCGCAATCATTACCGCAGTTATTGAAGACGGGGTATTCCATGCGGCATTGAAATCCAACACATTGTCGAAAACGTAGCGCGGTTTATAATCCTTGTGCCTACCCGCGACTTCTCGTTCATGCACCAGCAGCGTTGCAGAAACCGGCGGGGCGATGGGTGCATGCTCCGGCGGGTCATAATCCTTTTGCAATGAATAAATCTTATTTTCCAACCCTAATTTTTCCACCGGGATAATAGACTCGCTGATTGCGATTACCGGGCCAGGGCCAAAATCTTCTTTCTTCAAATTAACAAGACTCGGCCCCTTACCGACGATCCATGCGGTCTCGCCGTGATGTTTGTATCTTAATCTTTCAATGCAGTACGGGTAATCAGGGCCTCCGGGGCGCCTGCGAATGCTGGTATTGTAGTTTCCTTCATACCCTCTGACTCCGTAATGCGTAAGCGTGATGTCTGGACTAAGGTATATTTTCCCACCCTGCTCTATGTACTTGCGTTGAAAATATATATCTTCACCCATCCTCTGCCCATCGGGAGCTATTTCACATCTGAAAGCCTCCAAAACCGGGCCGTCCATTTCGTAGGTATTCAGGACCGGTCTGGTTCGTTCAAACGCCTTTCGACTGTAAATAATGAACCCACCCGGCAAGGACAGAACATTAAACACAATGGCCCCGCTCGATGTATTGCCAACGTATTCAGAATCCTCCAGGACTGGCGTTACCGCGTATGTGTTCCAGTCACCCTTACAAAGATAAGCGCCACCCACCACCTCCGCACCAGCCATTGCAGCTTTTAAAAGTCTGCCGAAGCCTTCCACTTCCCAGCCAAGGTCGGAATCAATAATCATTAAATGCGTATGATGACTCTTGAGGAACTTATTAACCAGTGCGTTTTTCGCTCTGTCAACGTAGGAATCGCCGCTGATCTCAACATATGAATATTTCACGCCCGCTTCCTGTAATACCCGTAAGGAACTCATAAGGCTCGTAATGTAGGGGCTGTATGCCTTGACTTCATAAAAAGCGCTTGCGATAAGAATCGAAAAATCCTTCATATCAACCCTTCTGTTGTGTATGGAGGGGGTTTTAAGGCCCCCCCATACAGTTAAATTACGTTGTAATCAACCCAAAGGCAACCAACTTAGCCCTGATCTCGTTCACCAGGTCTTTCATCGCTTCTGCGTTCACGCTCGATGCGAACCCCCACGGTACGGCGGTTGTCATAAGCGTTGTCGTCAGCGCCACATTGCTAAACGACGGCTTTACAATCGGAGCCGTGAGCCCATAAAACCCGATTTTCTCATCAGAACGCCCGAAATTGGTTCCGTCTTCATTCCCGTTTCCGACATAATCTACTGCCATTTTAATACCTCCTTTAAAAGTGGGCGGCTGTTACACCGCCCACACTACTGTTAAGCAGCCGACGAAATCCTGCAAGCCCAACCCGGATAGATGGTCTTCTGGCCAAACAGAACGTCGATACGGCAGGGGAAACGATCATTGACAATATCAAAGTTTCTGACCACCCGGAGCGAGATGCCGTCAAAAACCTCCCTGGCCGCAAAATCTACACCCTTCGGCAATTCAAGATCGGCGCTGACAAAGGTAAACGCATCTTTGTGAAAGACCAAGTTCTGCCGGAACGCGGTATTTGATGTGCCGACGCCACCCGATGTAAGGAAAACGACCGTTGCCGTCGTGGAGCTGGTGCTGACAACGCAGTTTTGCTTGGCGCCGGACTTGTAGGGAGTGGGGCTGACAGCTACTGTCCACGTTGAAGCAGCGGTTGCTACCTGGGCAGCCGTGATTGACCACTGCTTTAGATTGCCCATAGTGACTTTGGTTTCCGGGTTCACATCATAGACACCAGCAATGGTGAAGATGTCGCCGGCAGACTTCGTGTCGCTTGCGGTTACTGCTGACAGAACGATAGTCGCTGTGCCATTAGTAATAGACCCGGTATCGGTCGTTTCACCAGTAGTAATAACGCCGACAGTATGAACCGGCGTCATTTCGGATTCGTAGAACTTGAACCCATAGACCTGGCCCAAAAGCCCGGTGTCGTACTGCTTGGAAATCTCCGCGGCTGGGTTGAAGATGTTATAGCCTGCCGTAATGATGCTGTTTGCGGCCAGCGCATCAACCATTGCCATCCGGTCAGAAGCCGGAGCCAAGTTCTGCGAAAGCTTGGCACGGGCGGCAAGCAGGACAGCCAACGTCGGGGCCGTGCTGTAATCGGTCGCGCTCGTGTGGACGTGGTTAGCAACATCTGGATAGCAAGCCGCAATAACGGTCTTGTCCACTTCAGCGGCCAGCCTTGACATTGCCGGGTTGAGTATCCGGTCTGCGAAATCATCCAGGGAAAGGGTAAGTTCCGCAGAACTGAAATTGATGTCAACGCCTCTCTGGGTCGCCAGCGTCAAGGTCTGTGTCGTTTCCGTCACATCCTGGGTATCCATGATGGCTCCACTACGGACAGTGAACTGATTCGGCTCCCGAATAAGCAAGGTTCCGCCGTTCTTGGCGCCTGACCTTGCGAACCGGTCATCATACTGTTTGTTAATCATCTTGGTGAAGACAAGATTATTGTGCAAACCTTTATATTCAAATGAGTTCGTTACTCTCACCCCGCCTTTCGGCTGCTGCATATTTCTATGCAGAGTAGACTATATCACCACCCACGAGGGGTGCGCTGCGCTTCGAGTCACTTGACTCTACTCCCATGACGGGATAGTCGTTACAGGTTACACTATGAGGGCAAACTCCGTTGTTTTTAACCTTACCCCATTGGCAGTTCCAACAAAGAACTTGAAACCCCTCTGGAAAGTTATTTTTAATTAACCATCTATAAAATCTGGTGCCGCCAGTTTTTATTCCTGTTGATCTTCTGTGTTCAGCACCATCATTATTTATATGGTCGATAGTTAAAAACATCTCTTCTGCCTCTCCACAACAAGCACACTGGTATCCATAAGCATCGTAAACAGCGTCTTTAAGTTTTTTATTCGCAATTCTGACTTTTTTAGCCATCTTAGCGTTAAACTCAACACGCTCATTCTCACTCATGGAATCTATTTTGTCATGCCAACGATTCTTCATCTTTTCCCTGTATCTGTTCCCTTCTTTGGCACGCCATTCCCTGTTGTAGATATTGTAGCAAGACCTACATCTAAACTGCATGGATAATTTACCATTGCTTTTTATCCGATATGGCAAGTAATCGCTTAATGGTTTGGTTATCCCGCATTTAGTGCATTCCCTCACAGTGTCTTCCTTCGGTATTACCATATAGATACATCTCCTTGCAGTGATTAGTTATTGTGTAAGTATCACTTTTATGGTTATTATGCAAGAAGTTATTTATCATATCTACTTAGGCTTCCACCGAGTTCACAGCGTTCTTCGACATACATTGCTGTATGAAGCGACCTTTATTTGATCGCCAGGGCTTTCCTGGTGATATCGCCTGAGCTTAAAGTTTTTATGGTATTAGCCATTGTAAATTACCTCCTGAAAGTTAGCCAGTTCTGGCTTTGAGTTTATCTAAGGTTCTTTTTTTATCCCATGCCATCCACTCAGCGGTTGACATTTTCTCCGGGTCTACTTCAGTGGGTGCGGAGCCGCCGCCTAACTTATTCGGCAACGGTTCAGGGGCCTGGGATTCTCTTTTAATCGGGGTTGCGCCGCTTATCATGTCGTACTGTTTTTTAATCAGCTTCATGGTATTCAGGGCAGCGTTTTCGCCGACTATCCGTGGGTCGGTCATCCTTCCTAAATCTTCGTAGGTGTATCCCAACGCTTCAATTGCGAACTTTTCCAGAGCGGGTTTCACGGTTAGAAAATCAGGAATTGCGGCGGTTATTTTCCCGGCGTACTCATTCTGCCGGGCCATCGTCCTTGTCGCCGTCTTTTCTTTCAACTCGATTTTCATGTCGCGTAACTGCTCTATCTGCAATCCGTTCCCATAAGGGTCTTCGTTTTGCAGTCTCGCAATTTCGTTGTTGATGTAAGAAATTGTCCCTGCCGGGTTTTCCTCGTAGTAGTCCTCCATCGACTTAACCGGCGCTGCCCCCTGGGGCCTTGCGGCAAGTTTTGCCTCCGCTTCCTGACGTTTGCGGCGTTCATCTTCCAACGCTGCAAGCGGGACGGTCTTCGGAATGACAACTTCTTCAATTACTTCTTCAACTACTTCATCAACAACTGGCTCTACCGGCGGCGCAGATACTTCATCGCCCGTGGGTTCACCAACTACGATCTCACTGTTCTCTTCCATGATTCTCCTTCTCGCCCGTAAAGTCGGCGGCACTCATTACGCGCCCGTTGTCCCCGGCGGCGGGAAGTTATTGCATCTGTGGCGGAACCATTCCACCCATTAATTCAGGTGGTAAGTTTCCTTCCATTTTTGGAGGGGTGCCAAGTGAAGGTGAGGGGGTGCCTTGTCCTCCACCTGGGGGTTGCCCCTGCATTTCTAGCGCCTGGCTTAGTGCTTCCATTTCTAGTCGATACTGCTCCTGCTGTTCACCCACCTCGGCGGCAGATGCTTTGGCGAGGTTCAGGAGTATCTCGCTTCCTGTTTTCGTCTTGCCGATCCGCAGGGCCTCTATTTCTTCTTCTAATTTCTGAATCTGCAACTGTTGTTCGGGATCGGGGCCGTTATCCTTTGGAGCAAGCCGCTCGGCTATTTTCTCGGAACCCGGCCAATCCATGTTTTTGATGACTAGATCGCCTATTACACTCATAAGCTGCGGTACGGACTGAATGAGCTTCATCATGCTTTCGGCGGCCTGCATCCTCTGGGTTGTGTATGAAGGCCCAACAGTGATCGCTATGTCGTACTTCCCAGCAGTGATGTCGTTAATAAGCGTCTGTGACCCATCTGGATTGACCACTATCTTATTGATAGGGACAATTCCGTGGCTGTCATCCTCGCCCAATGTTCTGATTGTGCGTTCTGTATCGTAAATGCGGGGAACCAGATCGACAAGTATTTTGCCCGTGAATGTTATTGCCCTGCCGTAGTTGTCGATAAACTCAAACATCCCAACATCTGATTCGCGTTGCCGGGCAAAGATGGCCACACCTGACCGCTCGTTTGAAGACTGCCCTAATGCCGCGTCATAAATACCGATGGTGTCCTTCATATCAGACGTGGCTTGCTGCGCCATTTGAACGAAAACCGTATTGACCGTCGCTCCTTGTTCCCGTTGAGGAGCGCCTCCTGTGTTGGGATCGGGGTTGTAAAGCACATAGGGGAATGGATAATTATTAAGCTGATTCCACTGTGACTCATGCCCCTTTATCTGCGCCGGGGTGACTTTATACGGAACCTTCGGCTGTAGTGCCGCCATTTCCATGTTTTGCGAAACGGTATAATTATATACCTTTTGGGCGTCTTTGGCGTCTCTAATGAGTGATTTGTAATATGTCTTGCCCTCGATTGTCCAAGTGTCGCCATAGACCGGCACAAGGGGAATATACTTACCAGCCCAATCCTTCGGGCCTTCTAAAATCTTGTGGCCTGTAACCAGGCACCACTTTACTTGCTTTGCCTTAACTTTCCGTTCTTTCAGTATCGGGTACGGCTGGCCCTGAATCATTAAAGATTTGCCCTTCCCATCGGGGCTAGGGATGATGTGCTCGTTTTTGACCTTTGAGCTGTCGATAGTTGACCCATCCTGGAGCTTGTAAAGCGTCTTTTCGACAATTTCCTTGTAATAGTATTCCGCAACCCTGATTGTGTCGTCAAGGAGCCATCCGTCAAGGTTTTCACCCGTCCCCTGCTCTGTCCAGCCAGTTATTTCGTCTTTCGGGAATAACTGCTCGAACTTCGACTTACTCATGGTTTCCGTAACGAAGCACCATTCCAGCCCGCCACGATAGACATCATGGACGGTTTCCGGGTCAGGATACACGCAAAACTGGTTCAAGATGCCTTCAATCATAATATCCTGGTCGAAAGTATCATCTTCGGCATATTTTGTTTCAACACGCCACCAGCCCGGATACCCCCCCGCCACCGCATGCTTAAATGCGTTGTCATAGGCGATTGAAGCGTAACTATTGTACTGGATGTTGCGAATATGACCTTCGATTATCTTGGCCATCGTTGGATCAGAGCTACTATCAACTGGCCTTACCTTAATATCGGGCCTGTTCTGGCGTTGATCGCCCGTCACCTGCCGCACGAACTTAGGCAACTTGTTAATTGTGAGTCTCGGACGGCCAGCCCTTGCGGTTATTGCCTCTTTATCCCACTGCTCGTCACCGCCGAGGACAAATTTCAGGTCTTCGATTGCCAGATTTCTATTTCCTACACTTTCGGACATCGAAATCTTGAACCGTTCCCGCAACGTTGCCAGGAAATCTTCGTCTTTTATCTTCTTGTCTTTTATCATTAAGCCGCCATCCAGTTACTTGTTAAAAACTTGCTTGGGTCAAAGGGTTTAGATACCGCATGCTGCTCATAGCCTACCGCAAAAGTGATAAACGCCGTCGAAGCATGACTGCACCAGTTATGGAGGTACCGCTGTTTCAATACCTTCTTGTCTTCATCAAATTCTGCCTGAAAATACTCCAAAGCGTTTATCCCTCGTGCGCACTTTTCCTTATCAAACCAACAACTCGACAAAACATTACGCACCGCAGGGACCTGAACCTGCATGAAAACATCCATGTTCCTCATTCGGTTCACTACCAACACCGGCCTGATTCCTATCCGTTCAGCCATCTCCTTCTTGGACATCGCCAACTCCGAATTGGTCAATTCCCGCTGGTTCGCGTCGTGCGGCATGTGATGGTTGCCGTAAATATAAGGCTTCTCTTTCAGTACCTTCGCGTAATGCTCCAGACCCATCCCAGTGTTTTCATAGTAATCAATAAAGTGATACGACTTCCCATTCTCCTGCATGAACCAAATCGTCGTAGAATCATCAACGCCCAAATCCCAAAAGGTGTGAACCTCCTGCCCGGTCTGGTGCGGTACGTTTGTTATCCGCTTATCAGCACGAGCCTCCCTGATCTGCTTGCCAAAGTATGCCCCCATAATGGCGCCTTCAAAAGAGCACATGTACTCCTGTTGATAAAGAGCCTCCCCCAGGTCGTCGCCCCATATTGCAACCAACTCAGTACGAATCCCAGAGAGCTGCTCCTTCGTAAATACAGGAGTCTGGTCAGCCTTCGTAACCTCCGCAAACCACTTCGGGTCTTGCATCCCATGATCCAACATCGTCTTCGCATGGTTGTTGCCACGGCTCGTCGTTATAAATAAAGCAAAACCGTTGTTCTCCTCCAAAATGGGCATAATGTACGGCCAACATAACGGATCGGCCAACGCCCACTCCGAAGCAATTATCCCTATCGGCGGCGAACCAACCAAAGCATTGAAATTGTCACTCCCTACCAACTGCCACGAGGCGCCGTTCTTGAAACCAATAAACATGTCGTTCTCGCGGGTCTTCTCCCGTATCTCCAAAGGAAAGGCCTCATCTATCCTACGCTTCCCAGACCGAGGATTCACCGCATCCCATACCGACTTCCTACACTGTGCATACATCGGTAACATGTGCCAGTAATTCCCCACACGCTGCACCACCTGTGTCGCTGTGAAATGTAACGCGACATCATCCTTACCTATTCAGCCCCAGCGCCTATGCGCGATTTCAATGGCGCGTTTCCCGCCGCCTTCCAGGTATAACCATAAGGGCATTTGATCTTCTCTCGGTACCCAGTTGTTTGGAATACGAATCTTGTTGTTCTTCCCTACATAGCCTTGTTTTCGCATAGATGCTGAGTTGACTTCACCTCCCTTTTTATTCGATTCCTTACCCTCTACAAAATCCCGCCGTATTACAGGAAACAGGTTCAACAAACCTAATTTCCGATTTCCCACATACCCCCCACCTCTTTAGAACTGCTTGCTCTGTGGGTATGGTGGTCCCTCTTTTTACACCAACCCCGGCATCTGGTTGACCCTCATGCCCCCGGCCTCATCCCGGCAGGTGCTGGCTCGGTATCCAGGGCGTGAGAGTTGATAGAGTTATCAACAGTCTTATCAACAGCGTGTGGATTTGAGTTATCAACCGGTTTTGTGTTTGTGCTGATGACCATTCCGCCAGCCCCTCGTAACTACCCGATATTATTGCTACGTCCTATAAGTGTACATATGTAAACTTGTGGCACAAGGCATTGACATCATTGCCTTATTTACTTTTTGCTCCCTTTTTGATGCCTGTTGATAACTTTTTGGGCGCGAATGACACAACCTCAACGGCCATAGTGCCGGAGACACTGACGTTTTGTTCCTGTTTGTCGGTCCAGCCGGCGTTCTTGAGCCAGAATATCGGCCCTGCCACTTGGTTGCCCAGGAGCCGCTGTTCCATGTGATCGGAGAGGCGCCGCTTGGCTTTTTTTATAGTACCGCTGAACGCATCCTTGCGCTCATAATTCCAGATTGTATCGATATCGCAATCAAGCGCCAGTGCCATGCCAGAGATTGTTAGGGGTGTGTCAGATGCTTCTCGATCTGAGAAGTACCTATCTATGAGTATTTGGAGTTGTTCTGGTGATTTCCACAATGGGGGATGTCCGGTTTTGACTTTTGGCTTGAGTTTATTTAGGGCGGCTTGGTTGATTGGCATTTTAGCAGCTCCTAAACGCTGGCGTCTTGTTCCCGTTTTTGGCATGGATTAGGCGCGCTATGGCCTGGACCTGGGGTATTGTGATGTCTGGGCGGATAAATATGCCGTCGGGCGTCCAGGCTGTTATGCCTAGGTCTCGGCGCATATCTAGATGGAGATCGGCGTCGAGGCGCACTAATCCAGTTGACTGGACTGGCACTCGGCAGGGTTGGCTGGGTGTTACATTTTGGGTGTTACATTTTGGGGGTGTTACAACTGATATTTGGCTGGGTGTTACATTTTGTCGGCGTGTCCGCTGATACTCTGCCATCTCTGTCGCGGTGCGCTGTTTCATCGGCCGGCCCTCAGGTTATAGCTATTTATACGCCTGTTGTTTGCTGATTGCAAGTGTTTTTTTATCCAATTATCAGCCTGTGGTTTTCACGGGGCCCGTGATTTTCCCGCCAGCTATAAGTTGTTGATTACATACAGGATTGTGGCCCTTTGGGTGTTTTTTGGGGCCGCGGATTTCACAGATTTGGGATTTTTCCCGACTGTAAGTGGTTGATTTTATTGATGCCGGAGCTTGGCACGGATTATGCTGTATATTGGGTGAGCGCGGCGGGACATGATATATTCTACATTGATAAAACGGCTGACCATTACGAGAGCCGCTATAGTAGCGATGCAGAATTAGCGGCCAACGCGAGATTGATCGCCGCCGCTCCCGAACTATTGGAGGCTTGCCGGGCGATTGCGGCCCTCGCCGATGGCCAGGGGAGGATGAATATGCTGGAGGTGGCCGGCATGGCACGTCAGGCCACAGCTAGGGCGGAGACGGAAAGGTGTGATGAATATGAATGAGCAGGAATTGGAGAAGGCGGCGGACAGCGCGGTCCCGACTGACCGGGAAACACTGGCCGCTCTCCGGGCCAGCTACGAGGAGCGCATGGAGATAATCAGGGCACTAATCGAGGAAAATAAGGCCCTGGCGGATGAGAATAGAGCATTACGGGAGGTGAGTAAATGTTAATAACAATTGGACGGGAGGATGAGGACGTTAGGATTTCTATCCACGATTGCAACCGGGCGGAGGTGGACAAAAAAATCCCCGGACTAGAGTGGCGGCCGGTGAGAAATAGTACCACGTTTGCCGTCCTTAAAATTGCAAACGTGGACATATCTTTTTTCGAGGAGGTGCCCCATGACCAAGAAGGAGTTTGACGATCGAGAGCGGTACCCTTATCTGGACCCGCTGCCAAAATATGACTGGTGGGAGCTGGCCGGCGGAGTTTTGTTGATGCTGGGGGTTGTGGCCCTGGGGTATGCGCTGCTGTGGATGTGAGGCATGCTATCAACTGGGAGGGATGAATTGTGGACTCATGTATTTGGACTGAGGCGGGCGATGGTATTTGGGAAACTGGTTGTGGGAAAACGTGTGACTTTTTGATGGACGGCGATCCGGAATATAACGGGATGACGTTTTGTCCCTTTTGTGGGGCGCCATTAAAGATGGACGTTTAGTCCAGTTGACTGGACTGGATTAAAAAAGTTCTTGACTTTCGGCTCCTTTATGGCACAATAAAAGTCATCAGGTTCGTCGGCGGACGACTTGCAGCCCCTGGCCTTGATCTGGGGGCTGGCCTGGTGACTTAAAATAATGCTATCAAGGAGCATATTATGGAAACATCAGTTCGTAAAGTAAAATCCCGCAACAAGAAAGCCTATCATCCCGGTTTCGTTTTGTTCCCTCATGCAATTATTGACAGCGGAGCATTTAAGGAGCTATCTAATTCTGCAAGAGTTGTTCTGCTTTTGCTTATGCGGCAAAAGGGGAAGAACGTCGCTCAACCATCGGTAAAATTCCCATACAAGGACGCCCGTAAATATTTGAACGGTTCAACATTCTCAAAAGCAACAGACGATCTGGTAAAGTTTGGCTTTATTGATTTGGAAGTAGCGAAGCGGTTAGGCTCCGATATTAGGCAACCGAACGTATATGTTTTCTCCGACAGGTGGGTGACGGTGACCTTGCCTATGGCAGATTCTATAAGGTGTCCTAAGAATAGGACTATGAAGGACATTAAAACAGGGCTTTACACTCCTAAGCTTAGGACGATGGGTTAGATCACAGCAGGCTTCATGCTCCTAAAAGTAGGACTATACATACTCCTAAAAGTAGGATTGGGAAAGGATATGCGTAGCTGACGCGATAGCGATTCTCAAGGCGGCTCAATTCCATCCCTCCGTTTTATCCCCGGCAACGTTGCAATATTCACCCGGCAGACATGGTCGGGGTCTCGCCGGCCAGGCATCAACTCGCCGGCGATTGTCCAGAGTTCCCGCCGACAGGTGATGCAGCGTCCGACATATAGCTTGCGCTTGTCTTGGTTTTTCATTAGCTGCCTTCTTGCGCTGTTATGTGGACAATACAGCATGATACGATTTATCCAGCAATGCCTTAAATTCCTCAGCCGCTTCTTTGTCGAGCCAATGAAACAATCGTGGAGATTCAAAGTTGTGGTCTCCAACTGGCCGGACTGCCCACATCCCATAAAAGGATTCGTCGCAAAAAACCTCCCATTTAACCCGTATTTTTGTATCTCTCACAATACCTCCATAATCAATCACTACAGCGGACGTCTAGGAGTGCCTGCCACCGCCCCTTGGCGTTATCTCTTAAGATCATCAATCGCATCGTCAAGTGTATCCGCAACATCCTTTAGACTTTTGACCGTGTACGTTCCGGGATGATCAGTCAACACGCCGCCCATCGTGATTACATCCTTAACCACTGCAACAGGCGTAAGTGCTGTCTGGATTACTACCGCCGTTAATTTCCCCAAGAATCCCATAATCCCCTCCTCCTCAAAATTAAGGTAAAAATTCACTCTATCGGAGTGCCAAAAAGAGGCGCGCGCCTCTTTTTCCCCTTTTGCCAGCCTTTTCCGCGCGGGACACAGCACTCACACAAATCCATCCTGCCCGGAAACTTTACCCCATAATCCCTTGCCAGCCGGTCAAGGGTTTGCCGGTTGATCTCAAGCGTGGCCGCTGTCAGCCTCTTGGAATACCCCAGGCCGGCAAAGTCCCTGAGAATTTTAGACGGCGGCTCGTTGTATTCCTGCCGAAGCATTCTTTCAACGTTGTGGTATGCCATTTAAAGCCCCTCTCTTTTCTGCCCTACGCCTACCACGTCTTTTGCAATGTGTAGCCCGAATGACCTATCACAGGGCAAGGAAACGGCACTTACCGGGGACATCTCTCGTGTGCATCCTTTGGAGTAAAACGTAAAATACTCACACCGCCGCGTAATCGATCCTGGTTTAAACCCCACACAATCGTTTTGCTCCCCCTGAGCCGTGCAGATGCTTTGTGTTACCGTTTGTCTGTAGTCGATCATAATTCCCTTTCTAGTTTGGCAGCTTGGCCAGGAGTTCTTTTAGCTCTATGATTTTATCTTCATAGAAGCCCTTTGGAAGCTTACACACTTGGCGGCTCGCGTCCAGGTGTTCGTTGTACCTTTTCGCCCCGATTTCCCCAATCAATTTAGGCACAAATATTTCGTAATTGCCCCGTAACGGCCCGTTACAATAATAACACTGCGGCCTGACGACATCGTCCTGGAATAGGATGTAGTTTCCCCGCCCCCCGATCCCGTGGCCGGCTTGTAGGTTTTTCCAGAGATCAATTTTCCCGCAGGTGTAGCATTGGCAAAGTCCGTCATCGTAGGAATATTTCAGCCGGACCATTTTCGAAAACAAATCCCAGCAATCCTTCTTCATCTGTTTAGGTGTTTTCCCTTTGGACTTTTTCTTTTCCACTTTACCCCCTTGTTGCCTCAATAGGCGGAATAGTTCCGCTTATTGCGCTGTTATGCATCAACAACACCGGTGTCCATCCGGTCATCGGCTGAAAAATGCCGCCGGTTATAGTTGCCACCGAGCGCCGATGAAAGCGCCTTTCCTTTTTCGTCATCGAACAGCTTCACAACCATGCCGTCAGGCCAAATCTGTGCGCCAATCGCTAAAACTTTCCCCGCCTTGTTTGCGTCGCGCACGGCCTGAAAAAGCGGCTCCAGCAGGGTTATTTGTTCTTCCGTCAGTTCAATTTTCAGCATCTCGTTTCTCCAAGTTGTTGCATAACCCGGCAGTCCACCTGACCTGCCGCGATAAGGCCGCGTCAGTCAGGTGACTTTTGCGTTAGGCACAGCCCAGTACCAAATGTCGTCGCGCAACTTGACACCCTCGGCAAACGGGTGTGACCTTTTTCTTTTCCACTTTACCCCCTTAATATATCAATAGGCGGAACTATTCCGCTTATTGCGCTGTTATCTTTTAGATATTTCCTTTATTTCTTGCTCGATAATTTTTTTACTATTTCTTCGCCGGGTAACACGAGAGAAAAACTTAGCTATTTTTCTGATCCCGATTATTTCCCACGGACTCCGGCCAGCTTTATGTCCCTGCTCCGTTTTTCGGGCATAATAATTAGCATAATAATTATTGTAACTCACGTGATCAACCCCAATTAAAAATATAACCAGTTCACTCCAGCCGACCGCAGAATCGCGGCGGCTGACCTTTGCGTTATGCTCGATGTAGAGCACTCCGGCTGAT
>Ga0209514_10001476_pt1 | contig 40218 bp, 39 predicted proteins | sample Subgrocontami58m_FD_187452 | JGI IMG/M metagenome (GOLD analysis project Ga0209514, IMG submission 187452) | Subsurface groundwater microbial communities from S. Glens Falls, New York, USA - GMW37 contaminated, 5.8 m (SPAdes) (version 3) | ecosystem: Environmental > Aquatic > Deep subsurface >...
CACCATAAGCGAATTCTGCGCTCATCTAATGAATAAACAATATCTTTAAATTCTTCTTTAATAGCACTGATATTCCAAGACAATTTTGACATATTACTGATATATCAAAATCTATAGCATGTGTAAATGTTATTTATTTTCAATTCCAAAGAACACCTTGAAAAGAATCACGACTTTGGCGGTAAATACACCAAGAACATTCTCGACAACTTCAGGACATTTCTAAACTATCTGAAAAACGACCTTGAAATTATTGATACCGTCCCGGCGTTTCCTGTTATTGAGGTATTGCAGGCCAAGACGACGTGGCTAACTCCGGAGTTACAACGGCAGGTCTTTGAGAGCGTACCCGATGATGACAAACCGATAATTGCCTTTCTCATGCTGAGTGGTTGTCGTCCCGGTGAGGCCAGGGCTTTAAAATGCAAGGATGTTGACCTTGCAAATGGCGTAATAAACATATCCGCAACATTTTCAAACGGGATATTAAGAGAGAAGCGAAAAGGCCGGAATGCAAAAAGTGTGACGATCCCTATTCACCCGGAAATGCTTGAATACATAAAGAACCGTGTTGAGGGAAATTTACTCGGAACGTATCTCTTCGTTAACGTGAACACCAACAAGTATTATTCAGAGAACAAATTGACAAAGATATGGGATGCAGTACGAGATAAAGTGGGGTTAGCTAAGTCTATTAGGCTTTATGACGCGACCCGTCACAGTTTTGCGTCCCAATTGGTCAGCAAAGGCGTACCGCTTCTAAACGTGTCCTGGTTGCTTGGCCACAGCAGCACAAAAATGACTGAAAGATATTATACCCACACCGATGTTGGAAGGTTAAAAACAGACATAATAAACCTGTCTTTGAAAGAGGCGACCGTCACCAATGTGCCACCAGGAGGCAAAGCGGTTTTGTAAGTTCTTTATTCACAACAAGATATGGTGGAGGCGGCGGGAATTGAACCCGCGTCCCTAGACATTTCAGCATAGGCTTCTACGTATATAGTCAGTTTTTTGAGTCTCGCCATCTGGAACCCCAACAGACAGGGTTTCCCTAGGCCAGCCCGATTGATAGTTCATTCAGTTCCCACCAGGCAGGAAGAACTGAACTAACCTGCAAATTGTCGTTTCATCAGCCTCGCAGGTAAGACTTATGAAACGTGGCTGTTAATTAAGCAGCCATTGCCATTGGATATTCGGCATTTAAATCATTTTGCCAGGTTTTTAATGAGGCCGCCTGACAACCTCAATACGCCACCTATACATCAACTATCCGGTCGAATCCTTTCGCCCCCTCTATATTTCAATTTTACTAAATATCACCTAACAATCAAGTTTATTGAAGCGCCGTAACGCATCTGTCACATATTGTCGGGTGGTCTGTGTTCGAACCCACACTTTCTCTGAAGTTCCAGCACCGTTCACATTTCTTGTGCTGCGATACGCTGCACGCGATCAGGAGATTTTTGGTTAACTCCCCTTTCTCCGCATTTGGCGCGGCGCTACCGTCGAGTTTCACATCTGACACAATAAATATCGCGGGCAGGTCATTTTCATAATTTCCAAGGAACTGCCGGAGCTCCGCATTTTCGGTGTAAAGATTAACAGATGCCTCCAATGAGTTACCGATAAGTTTGGCCGCCCGCATCTTTTCCAGTTCCCTCGCTACATCCATTCTGATGTTAATCAGCTTTTCCCACTTCTCATTCAAAGCATTGTCTATCCAGGCTGAATTGCACTGTGGAAATGTTGTCAAATGAACACTGGGAACATCTTCGTCTTTATGACTGATCGCAGACCAGACTTCTTCTGCGGTATGAACAATAATGGGCGCCGAGAGTTTAACCAGGTTTAACAGGATGTAAGACATGACGGTCTGAGCGGAGCGCCGTTCATTTGAGTTTTTCGCAAAGGTATACGAACGGTCCTTCAGAATATCCAGGTAGAAAGAGCTCATCTCGACAGAACAAAAATTATATATGTTATGAAACACTTTGTGAAATTGCAGCGATTCATAAGCGGAAGTAACATCTTTAATTAATTCCTGTGTCTTGTGCAGCGCCCACCGGTCTATTTCCAGCAGTCCCTCGTAAGACACGGCATTTGCCTTTGGATCGAAATCGTAAAGGTTGCTTAACAAATACCGAAATGTATTTCTGACGCGTCTGTAGGCGTCTGAACATCTGAGGATCAAATTACGGGACACGCTCATGTCGTTTTGATAATCCATAGAAGAAGTCCACAACCTGAGCACGTCAGCGCCGAATTCCTTTAACGCATCTTCAACGGATATAAAATTTCCAAGGGACTTGGACATCTTTTCTCCCTTTTCATCTACAACAAACCCGTGCGTTAAGACCGATTTAAATGGCGCCCTGTCCCATGCCCCAACCGAAGGAAGCAACGAGAGCTGGAACCATCCCCGATGCTGATCCGTACCTTCCAGATACAGGTCGGCAGGATACGACAGTTCACTGCGTTTGTGCAAAACGGCATGGTGGCTTGAGCCAGACTCAAACCAGACGTCAAAGATATCCATTTCCTTCTCAAAACGAACGCCGCCACACTTATGGCATTTCGTATCTGCTGGTAAAAAATGAGAGACGTCTTTATAAAACCACGAATCCGCGCCTTCCTTCTCAAAGCGGTCTCTGACAAGATTTATCGTATCCGTGTTCATAAGTTCCTGATTGCAATCCAGACAATAAAAGGCTGGAATAGGCACACCCCACGCACGCTGACGGGAAATACACCAATCAGGCCGATCCGAAATCATACCAGCCATCCTGCTTTCACCCCAGGAAGGTATCCACTTCGTCTGTTTTATCTCAGCGAGCGCCCTTTGCCGCAGGTTATTATGACCGAGATTGACGAACCACTGCTCCGTCGCCCTGAAAATGACGGGTTCCTTGCAGCGCCAACAATGAGGATATGAATGAGAGAAGTCGGTCCTGTAAAGCAATGCCCCAGTCGATTCCAAGGTATTTGTTATTGAGGCGTTTCCTTTTTTGATGTGCTGACCGGCAAATTCGCCCGCCTCGTCCGTGAAAACACCCGTGGCATCAACGGGACTTAATATGGGCAGGCGATATTTGACGCCGGTGATAAAATCTTCCTGCCCGTGTCCGGGGGCGGTATGAACGCATCCCGTTCCATCCGTTAACGTCACATAATCCGCCAATACAACGGAACCAGACCTGTCCATAAAGGCATGTTTATATTTTAACCCCTCTAGCGACTTCCCCTGTACTTTTCCGATACGTTCAAACTCCCTGACGCCTAACGTAGACATAACAATTTCCGCGCGCTTATCGGCAAGAAGGGTAATCTCTTTCTTTTGTGTTTTGGGATTCACGTATCGGACAGCCGCATACTCATATTCAGGATGGAGGGCAATAGCAAGGTTTGCAGGGAGCGTCCATGGAGTTGTAGTCCATATCATGATGTAGGCGTTGTCACTATCCGCGCCTTGAAATAAATTTTGAATCGTGTCACTGAGTTTAAAATTTACATAAATGGATGGGCTGGTCTCATTGTTATATTCAAGCTCCGCCTCGGCAAGCGCCGTCTGGCACTGCATACACCAGTGGATCGGCTTCTGGCTTCGATAGATATATCCCTTCTCAACCAGTTTACCAAAGACCTCAATAACACCCGCCTCGTATTCTGGAGTAAAGGTCAGATAGGGGTGCTCCCAATCTCCCATCACGCCAAGCGCTTTAAACTGGGTTTTCTGTAACTTTACAAATTTTTCCGCATATTTCTTACATTTTTTTCTGATCTCAAGCTTGGTCAATGACTTTATTTCTTCGCCAATTTCCTGCATTACACGGTGTTCGATAGGAAGGCCATGGCAATCCCAGCCAGGGACATAGGGTGCGTCATAGCCTTTCATGGTGTGGAAGCGGACGATAAAGTCTTTTATGATCTTATTTAGTCCGGTGCCGATGTGCAATTCGCCGGTCGGGTAAGGAGGGCCGTCGTGCAGGATATATTTTTCTCTGCCCGCGCGCGCCTTGCGAATCTGGTCATAGAGCAGTTCCTTTTCCCATTTCTTCTGGATTTCAGGCTCTTTTCTCAGCAAGTCCGCCTTCATGGGAAATTGAGTAGTGGGTAAGTTAAGTGTCTTTTTGTAATCCATAGAAATGAAAGATTCCGTTAAGATTGCAGGTTCAGCAAGGAATTTATATCTTCTGGAGTCAAACCCTCGATCAGCAACCTCTTGTCGCGCGATGACTCGCCGGAGATAATATGTATAGAAGATTCATTGATGTGGAGTGTGTCTGCTAACAGTTCGATCACCGCTTTGTTTGCCTTGCCTTTTTCCGGCGCGGCCGTGACTGCTAATTTAAGACGGCCTCCATATTCGCCGACAACGCGGCTTCTACTTGAACCCGGCTGGGTTCGGACGGAGAGCATGATGCCTGTGTTTGTTGCGACAATATCAAGCACTCTAGTAAATTATAGAAAATTCGTCAAATTCGCCGGAGCACTTTTCCCAGTGCACATCTATATGATTGACAAATGCGCCCACTGGACCTTTTTTACACCAGTTTACCGCCTGTTCCACGGCAGCCTGATCGCCTTCAAATACGGCCTCAACGCTGCCATCCAGGCAGTTCCTTACCCATCCTTTAACACCAAGGGCAATGACCTTCTCTCGCGTCGTAGCGCGAAAGAACACGCCCTGCACCCTGCCGTGTACATAAACATGCGCCCTTGTTGTTGCAGGCATATGCTTATTCTTTAAAAATTATTTAGCGCCGTAAATATGCTCGCTGTCTTCTGCCGAAGGCAGATAGTTTAAACCCATAAAGGTAAAGTTGACTATCCCGAAGGACACGAGCAGCCAGATTGCCAGTATAACTGCCGCTTTTGATTTATTAATATTCATCTTTGGCAGCACAAGGGGGGTATGTAAGTAGACCAGGTACGCAAGCCAGGTAATCAAAGACCATGTCTCTTTTGGATCCCACGACCAGTAATCACCCCATGCCTTCTTTGCCCAAACTGCGCCGGTAATCATACCCAACGTAAGGAACGGAAAACCAAAGGCAACTATTTTGTAACTCAGCTTATCAAAATTCCGTGGTAATATTTCCCTTCCGTCTTCACTTTTTTCACCCTCTTTGCCTTTTTTGGCAAAAGGTTTGACCACCAGAAAAATAATACTCGTTACAAACGAAATACCAAACGCTGCATATCCGAGCATATAGGTAACCACGTGCACCAGCATCCAGTTGCTCTTTAATGCCGGCATAATAGGCCTTATCGTGTCATCCTGAAGCGTTGCGTAGAGCAATATTAACATAGACAAGACAGACGCCATGGCGCCTACAACCTTAAAATTGTAAACAAACTCGAATATGATATAGACGAACGCCGTGCAGCACGCATAAAATATCAGTGATTCGTACAGGTTGGAAAAAGGCGGATGCCCGGCTTCTATCGAGCGCTTTGCCACCATCGCCAGATTGAAACAAAATCCTAAAATGAAGAGACCGAGCGATATCCATTTTGTAACGCCGGATCTCCAAATCTCTCTGACAATGTAGGCAATGGACGCTACAACGTACACGATCAACGTAATATTGATTAGACTCATTCTATTCCTCCGCCTCTTTTTTCAGTTTTTTCCGTAGAAATGGTTTTATATAAAAAATAAATACAACGCCAAAACACAGGGCGCCGAAACCTGAGTAAGCGATCGGAATGCCGGGATCTTTGACAATTTGCAAGCCAGAGAAAGTTCCAGCCTCCGGATCGTAACTTGATTGATAGATGACATACCCTTTATATTCCAGGGGGTCATTTACCCTGATGGTCTTTTCTGCGACAGTTTGACCATCTTCAACAATATGCAACTTACTCGTAAAATGTTTAATTGAGTCGCCCGTAGATTCGTACACAAGCGCAAAATTATTATCGGTATACCAGGTAGCATATTGATTGCTAGAGAATATCCAGTCCTCAACCTTGCCTGCCGGACCTTCAACTTCAGCCAGAATAGCAGGAGACCGGACTTCATCCGATTTTTTTATGACCTCTCTTTTGAAATCAAACGATGGAAAGTAACTGGACACCAGTACCTGGCTATCCGTATCAGGAATCGTGTATTTTTTCTCCAGTTCCCATGGTACTGTTTCCGCAATTTGTTTGTCCTTTATATAAACGAGTACCTGTTTCCCCTCCGGGGTTTGATAAATCCTTACCGTATTTTTTGCCAGATAAGTGCTGGCAATTCCGCTACAGGTCGTTTTGAAATTCTTATATTTTGCCGGGTGCATCTTATCCCAGTCAGGAAATTTTTCAAATACCCACCTGGTTTCTGAGCCTTCCGGACCGGTAATTTCAACCTCTACCGCAGGATTATCTGTCGGCTGTTCTCCCAGAGGACGTCTGTCCCCGTAATTATATACGTACTGTAACATTTTTATCGTGTAATCAGTTCCTTCAAACTTAAAGACCTTGTTTAAATCCAGAGGGTAATCTCTCGTCTGGCCAGCCAATGAGACGGACAGCCGGGCGCTCGTCGTTTCTGCTGAACTTAAAACCTTGTCAAGTTCCTCTTGCGAAGACAACCAGATATACTCAATGCGTATACCTTGTTTTTTATCCTCGTAGGAGTTCCGCTCGTAGGCCAGCAGCCATCCCTCCGCCGCAACCTGCTCTGAACCAAAAAACTTTACAAAAACAGCAGGATTATCGGGTGTATCGGATGCGTTTACCGGTTCCTGTTTTAATTCTGCATCCGGAACATAGTCTTTTACAGTGACCTTATAATCCGAGCCTGGAACACGCTGCTTTTTACCCAGTTTTACATCCAACACCTTCTGTCGGTCTTTGTTCTTTATAAAAGAGACGAGCTGAAATTTAGGCTCGTTCTTTTCCAGTATAAAGTCGTCCAGCGCAATGGAAAAAGGCAAGTCCTTCTTGATATAATCCAACTTGCCCTTGCTATCAATCTTTTGTGTAAGAAAATAATTTACCGATTTCCCTTCATACACATTCACCCCGCCCTTTAAACCCATCTGGAATTTTACGACACCCCCTATCAATATTAAAACCAGGCTCAGGTGGGTAAGAATAAAACCGGTCTGGAGAAAGGTATTTCTCCATCTTTTGATGGTGCAGCAAATAAGATTCGCGCAGAGTAGGATTAAAAGGAAAGAGAACCAGTGCGAGTAAAAGACATTAGTTAATTGGGTAATCTTAAAAAAAGTCGCCAGACCATACCCGTACCGCGCAACATACACATCAAAAGTTTTCTCCTGTATGATCACCGTTCCAATAACACACGCCACAACCAGCACCAAAATAATTACTACCGCCAGTTTGACAGAACAAAAGAAATCCCATACTTTATTCGATGAACCCTTTCGTACGGAAGGACTTGTCTGGCCTTTACCTGTTTGCTTAAAGTCGTTTTTTATTTCAGCCTTCATAATTAATTCTTAAAATATAGACAATCAAAAAATACCTAACACAATAAACAGAAATACCGCAGATTTAGCCATTACGCGGACTTCGATTCAACGCTTGAATCCTTGAAGTGACGGAGTCTTTTCAGACTGGGGTTGTTTGAAACTTGGTTTGCAAATTGCGGATAAACAGGTTAGTCGTAACTGGCAATTGTCAAAATGAACAATTTCTAAACCAACATTTCTTCAGACCAATAAACATCCCGAAAGAAATTGCTTTCACAAACAACTTATTTTTCTTCACTCTCTTCAGTTGCTTCTGACGATTCATCGGCTGCCACAGGTTCCGCTGCTTCAGCCTCTTCCGCTGGCGCTTCTTCCGGTTGTTCAACCAACACCTGTTCCTCTTCGGTAGTTATAGAAGACTCCCTGGGAGGCAAAGCAGCCGGCTGACTTATTATCAAAAACTCCACCCTTCTGTTTTCCTTCTTTCCGGCAGAAGTGCTATTCGATGCAATGGAACGATTTGGACCAAAACCAGCGATATGTACCTTGCCCTCGCCAATATTTTCGGTCTTTGTTAAAAAGTGAAACACACTGAGCGCGCGCGCAGCAGACAAGTGGTGGTTAGAATCCCACAAATGTTTCGTTCTGATGATGGGGTCTGAATCCGTATGACCGTCAACCCTTATGAACGTTGTCGGGTTTTCTTTCAAAAACTCAGCCATCTTTCTCAGCGCCTTTTCTCCACCCGGCTTTATCACCGCCATACCGGAATCGAACAGAATCTTTTCAGGGAAAAGCAACACTGGTCCTTCTATGGTATCCCGAACCGTAACACCCTCACCAATAGATTTTGCAAGCTTTCTGAGCTTGTTCATCTCTTCTTCGCTGGATTTCAATTTATCCGAAACGGAGGAAAGCTGTTGTTTCAGCCTTGACAATTCATCCGACTGGTCTCTTATGGTTATTGCCTGTCTTCTGTTCAAATTTCTCAGTTCGCTCAGCTCAGCGCAACCCGACATTCCGACAAAGGCAACCAAAAGGAAAAGCTTCATATACTTTTTTCCACGATTAGACATGTCATTTTCCTCCAGCGGGTAAGGTGAATAAAGTTTAAAAACCACTATACGTTAGTCGTAAACAATGTCAATTAAAGAAAGACTATAACATGTGATATGTTTGTTTTCAAGCGTTTTTTCAATGAATTTTAATTTTGCTCAAATTCATTGCTGCGCGCGTCCTAAAACTTCTTTATTTATAAATTTTCTCAGGGTCAAACACCCTATCTTCGGCAATCTGAATACTATCAGTCTTCGGAATATACTCCCGGTAATAGCATGTTTTATAGCCTGCATGACATGCAGCCACGTGCTGCTCAACCATAAAAACGAGTGAATTCCCCTCGCAATCAAAAAACACCCGTTTTACAACCTGAATATGACCAGAAGTCTCGCCCTTGATCATCAGCCGGTTTTGTGAACGCCGGAACACGTGCACCTTACCCGTTTCAATTGTCTTTTCAACGGCGTCCTTGTTCATATAACAGAGGGTCAGCACCTTGCCATCGAGAATGTCCACAATCACCGATGGGATAAGCCCCTTTTCATTAAAATGTAATTTTTCCATTAACTGCATAAAGATATCTCCTTATTGTTGGGTTGTTTTAAAATGTCTTACTAATCAGGATTTGATATTTTGCGTTTGTTTCTGATTTCGACATTCGGATTTTGGAATTATTTTGTGATTTGAAAATTTGTTATCTGGGGTTTCTCCGTCCAAACCTTATTGCGGGTTCAAATTTACAATTTGAACCTCACTGTTTGTGTTGTTGTTCTGTCATCACCCACACAGGGCGATATTACCACATAAACCATGGGTTCAGGTCACAGACCTGAACCCGCCAAGCGAATCTTGGGGCGCTTATTGAATAAGCGCCTCGCTGCACCTTCCGGATCATCGGCCTGCATGATGCTCGAAATAACGGCAATACCGTCTGCGCCGCCATCTAAAACCTCTTCTACATTTCTTTCATTAATTCCGCCCAGCGCAACAGTGGGTATATGAATTTCTTTTTTTAGCCTCTGTATCTCTTCAACCCCCGTCGGCTTGAGAAGACCTGCCTTTGAAGGGGTATCGAAAACTGGCCCAAACGTGATATAGTCCGCCCCACTACTTTGCGCCTGCAATGCCTCCTGGCGATTATGGGTAGACACGCCAACGAGTCTTTCAGAACCAACCAGTCCCCTTACAACAGGAAACGGCAGCGACTGCCAGCCCAGATGCACGCCATCCGCTTCCACTGCAAGGGCGATGTCAACCCTGTCGTTGACAATGAAATTTGCCTTGAAATCTGAAGTAATCTTCCTCAGTTCGCATGCTAAAGAATAAAGCTCTCTGGTCGGAAGCCCTTTCTCTCTTAATTGCACCGTTTTGACGCCGCCTTTCAGGGCTGATTCAATGGTTTTTAAAAGCGGCTGCTTGCACTGATTTCTATCCGTAATTAGCGTAAAAAAAAGGTTATGTAACTGCTCTTTGTCTCTCATGAAAACATCATTAATTGTTGGATTCGCTTCGCTTAATCCAACCTACATATTACTTGCCGGTCATGAAAATACCGGTTGTAAATCCAAATTAAACCGTCAATACCGGTATTAATTTTTTATCAATAAGATGGGCATTTCGTTTCAGAAGAGGGTGTATTACCTGGCTGGTAAATTCTTCCACCTGCTGGGGCGCCCTACCAACCAGTTTAGACGGGTCTGAAATTTCTTTCAGTTTCGATTTGATCTTTGAAAATGAGGGGTCGTTTTCAATGCGTTCCAGCAGGTCGTTTTCCTTGCCTTCTTCCTTGGTTCTCCGGGCGGCTTCCATCGCGTGTCTACGGATGTTCTCGTGGAGCGCCTGGCGATCCCCACCCGCATTCACCGCCTCCATAAGGATGTTCTCGGTAATCATAAAGGGCAATTCGTCGGCAAGACGGCGGTTGATAATGGAGGGATATACCTTCAGGCCGGAAGCAACGTTTAACATAATATTTAATATGCCGTCAATGGCAAGAAACGCCTCCGGGATAGAGATTCTTTTGTTGGCTGAATCGTCCAGCGTCCTTTCAAACCACTGGGCGGCGGCGGTAAAGGCCGGATTCAGGCAATTACAGAGCACGTACCGCGCAATGGCGGCTATACGCTCACACCGCATGGGATTTCTCTTGTAGGCCATGGCCGAAGAGCCGATCTGCTCTTCCTCAAACGGTTCTTCCACCTCTTTCAGGTGCTGAAGCAGCCGCATATCGTTGGAAAATTTCTGGGCGGATTGCGCAATGCCCGCAAGACTAAACACAATCTGGCTATCAATCTTCCGGCTGTACGTTTGCCCCGTCACGGGATAATGGCCGTCAAACCCCATCTTCTTCGTAACAATCTCATCCAGTCTTTTCACCTTTTCCGTGTCATCATGGAAAAGCGTCATAAAGCTGGCCTGGGTGCCCGTTGTGCCCTTCACACCGTGAAACCGCAAGCCATTAATCCTGGCCTCTACCTCTTCGATATCGAAGATAAAATCCTGCATCCAGAGGCATATCCGTTTCCCTACGGTTGTCGGCTGGGCGGGCTGAAAATGGGTAAAACTCAAGGTCGGCATATCCTTGTATTTCGTCGCCTGACCGGACAGCATATTTACAACGTTTATCAGTTTCGCCAAAATTATCCGCAATCCTTCTTTCATCTGAATCAGGTCGGTATTGTCCTGCACGTAAGCGCTGGTTGCGCCCAGATGAATAATCGGCTTCGCCTTTGGGCACTGCTCCCCATAAGCATGAACGTGCGACATGACATCGTGCCTGAACTTTTTCTCGTACGCCCTTGCGGTATCAAAATTTATGGTATCCTGGAAACGGCGCAGTTCTTCGATCTGCTCGTTGGAAATCGTCAATAAGCCAAGTTCCTGCTGCGCCTCCGCAAGCGCAATCCAGAGACGCCTCCAGGCGCTGAATTTATACTGGTCAGAAAAGATATAACACATCTCCTTGCTGGCGTAGCGTTCAGAAAACGGGGACTGATAGCGATTGTGATGGTCTGTTGTTGACATAAGTTATGGCTCTTACCAAGTAGGTTGGGTTGAGGAACGAAACCCAACATTTTTTAAATGTCACGAATTGGTATCGTTGGGTTTCGCCTTGCTCAACCCAACCTACCGCGATGCACTGAATATTTAATTTATCCACAAAATATACGAAAACGGCGAAATTACCTCCGTTCCTTTTCGGGTATTTTAATAAGAAAAGAACAAAAATCAATCTTTAATAAAAAAAGGCGCTGGACTCGATCAGTCCAACGCCTTTTGTTTATTTCTATATCTTGCGTCCCGAATTACCTCAGTGCCTGTGCCCGCACGGCGGCGCAGCAGCAGCCTTCTCTTCGGGAATTTCTCCAATTACCGCATTGGTCGTCAACAGCAGCGCCGCAATGCTCGCCCCGTTTTGCAATGCCGTTTTTACCACTTTCGATGCGTCCACAATACCGGCCTCAACCATATCGGTGAATTTTTCTGCAAAGGCGTCATATCCAAAATTCCCCGATCCTTCTTTTACCTTTTGCAGGATAACAGCGCCTTCAAGTCCGGCATTTTCGGAAATTTGCTGAATAGGCCTTTCGATGGCTATCCGAACAATATTTACCCCGGTTTTCTCATCCCCTTTGGTTTTTATTGATTCCAGCACCTTCGACGCCCGTATCAGGGCAACCCCGCCGCCCGGAAGAATGCCCTCTTCCACAGCAGCCCTGGTGGCATGCACGGCGTCCTCCACACGGGACTTCTTCTCCTTCATTTCCGCCTCCGTGGCTGCGCCCACATTGATTCTTGCAATTCCGCCGGAAAGTTTTGCAAGCCGTTCCTGCAGCTTTTCGCGATCGTAATCAGAGGTCGTTGCGCCCATCTCTGCCTTAATCTGTGAAACCCTTCCCTGTACTTCTTTTGAATCGCCCGCGCCTTCAATTATTGTCGTCGTATCTTTCGTGATAACCACCTTCTTCGCCCTGCCCAGGTCAGCAATTTGAACACTGGCGAGCTGTACGCCTAAATCTTCAAACAATGCCTTACCGCCGGTGAGGGCTGCAATATCTTCCAGCATTGCCCTTCTCCTGTCGCCAAAGCCAGGGGCCTTGACGGCAACGCACTGCAAGGTGCCGCGCAGCTTATTAACAACGAGGGTACTCAGCGCCTCCCCCTCGACGTCTTCGGCAATAATAATCAACGCCCTGCCTGATTTCGCAATCTTCTCCAGCAAAGGCACGCAATCTTTGATTGCCGATAATTTCTTCTCATGAATCAGGATGTAAGGATTTTCAAATACGGCTTCCATCGTATCGGGAGAGGTGACAAAATAGGGAGACAGATACCCCCTGTCAAATTGCATTCCTTCGACTAAATCAACTGTCGTCTTCAGGCTCTTTCCCTCTTCAACCGTAATAACACCGTCCTTGCCAACCTTTTCCATGGCATCGGCTATTTGGTTGCCAATCTCTTCATCGTTATTTGCCGCAATCGTAGCAATCTGGGTAATTTCCTTCTTCCCTGAAATTTTGATGCTCATGCGGGTAAGTTCTTTCGACAGCGCATCCACTGCCTTCTCAATCCCGTGTTTAATATCCACAGGATTTGCGCCAGCAGTAACGTTCTTAAGACCCTCCTCAAATATCGCCTCCGCCAGAAGGGTTGCCGTGGAGGTGCCGTCGCCCACCATATCGTTTGTTTTCGAAGCCGCTTCCCTGACCATTTTGGCGCCCATGTCTTCGTAAGGGTCTTCGAGCTCAATCTCCTTAGCAACGGTAACACCGTCGTTAATCACAACCGGCGAGCCAAAACCCTTTTCAATAACAACATTACGGCCTTTCGGTCCCAGGGTGACCTTGACAGCCCTTGATAGCTTTTTAATACCGTTCTTCACGGCCTCGCTTGCGTCATATCCATAGATAATCTTTTTTGCAGCCATTACTACCTCCTCAAAATATTACTCTATTACAGCCAGAATATCTTCCTCAGACATCAACAGGTAGTCCTCACCGTCAACCTTTATTTCGGCGCCGCCGTAAGAACTGAACAGAACCCTGTCCCCCTTTTTCACCTGGAATTTGGCTCTTTCCCCGCCTTTCAGCAGCTTTCCGTCTCCGAGGGCAATAACCTTTCCTTCCTTCGGTTTCTCTTTTGCCGTATCGGGTAATAGGATGCCTCCCGCAGTCTTCCCTTCAGCCTCAACCCTTTTAATCAATATCTTCTCACCTAATGGTCTTACATTCATACCTCACACAACTCCTTTCTGTCAACTAACACACAAAAAACCACCATAGACTTCTAACACCTATTTTTCGCAATGAACTACTTCCAATAGTATTTCGCGATAACCTGCTCAACCGAGTCCCGCAAGATGTTCACATTAATCGGTTTTGGTATCAGCGTGTAAGCATCTGCGCTGATAAGATCAATTTGAAGCTCTCTCGTAATATCGCCTGATATGAAAATACCCGGTATGGCAACCCTGATTTCATTCCTGATGATCCTGAATGTTTCAAGACCGCTGTAATCGGGGAGGTGCGCATCCATAATTATCAGATGCAATTCCTCGCTCCGGGCTATTTTCACAGCCTCGCGGCCACAACTGGCAATATGCGTCGTGTAACCCTTCAGTTCGAACACCGTTCGCAAGGTATCACGACACGACGCATCATCGTCGGTAATAAGCAGTGAATAATGACCCGCACGCGGGTCTAATAATGCCATCATAATTGAATCCTCAGCGATTTTACGTGAAACACAACGGGTAAATTTAGCAAATCATATACCACGCATAGAGTATCAACCTTTCCAGCGCTCAGATTGAACCTTCAATGATATTGCTCTGTAATCCAGACAACCCTATTTCCTTACAAAACGATTACTTACTGCCCAACAGAATTCTGGGGAGAATGTTACTTAAATTTGATTTTACCGATTTCACGAAAACTTATCAATTGTTTTTGCTGTTGCCATTTTGACACTTTTATAGTCAATGGACACATATCTCTGTCACTATGGCAGATGTTTATTGTTAAGACTGGGGCAGGCATTACGTCCTTGATTAATCACCCACCGCCTACTATAATCCCTAAAACTAGAACCTTCGCATACTGACTATTCATAAATTTTACGGCAAAAACCACGATGGGACTTTCAAGCTTATTTCAAAGGATTGCAACCCTATTAACACTCATTAAGTTTTCGCACACGATCTTTTCGTTTCCTTTTGCCGTCATGAGCGCATTTCTCGCAGCCGGCGGCATGCCCGGGGTAAAGCAATTATTGCTCATCCTTGCAGCGCTGGTAACTGCACGCAGCGCGGCTATGTCGTTCAACCGGTTGGTTGACACGCCTTACGATCTCACCAACCCGCGCACGGCCTACCGGGTCACGCTCCAGAAAAACATCGGCAGAACAACCCTGTGGACATTCGTCATTTTGTGCATCTCAATTTTCATTCTCTGCGCATGGCTGCTAAACTGGCTGGCATTCTTCATGGCCCCCCTGGCGTTGATTATCATCTTTGGATACTCGTACACAAAACGGTTTACCCATTTATCCCATTTCGTACTCGGCCTGGCGCTTGCGCTTTCACCCATCGGCGCATGGGTGGGCATACAGGGTGGACTGGCAATCCCGCCATTTTTGCTGGCATTTGCCGTGGTCTTGTGGACGGCGGGATTTGACGTCATCTATGCGTGCCAGGACGTAGAACACGACGTAAAATCAGGATTGCATTCCATACCCAAAAAATTAGGCATACCAGGCGCACTAATACTTTCGGGCATACTGCATCTCATCCTGGTAGGGGCGCTCCTGCTCTTGCCCAAGTATACGAACCTGAGTATTGTTTACTCAATAGGCGTGTATATCGTTGCAGCGCTCCTTATTTATGAGCATTCACTGGTAAGGCCGAAAGACCTGTCCAGGGTCAACACCGCCTTTTTTACCGTTAATGGGATAATCAGCATGGGGCTTATGGGTGTAACCCTCATAGATATCTTCGTGTGGTAAATCAGGGAATAGCCCGCATAAGCAAGAAAATATCACCGTAATCATGAGACGGCGAATCCCCCACCATTATGACTGTCGCCTTGACTAAATATCCACCAAAATTCCTCCGGCATGTGCTTGTAACATTTTCATCAAGTCTCTTGACACAGGCCGCAATAGCTGTTAGCATAATTTCTCAAATTCCGTTATGTATCTTGTGTACTGTCCTAAACACTTCTTTCTACCGTCATAGCAGGAAATGATCGGAAAAGTAAAGTTATTTATGAGACAGAGGGCTGATAATCGTTATATTCTCTATGATTTCGAACGTGGTAAATTATTACGATATTCTCGAAGTACATCAGGAAGTAAGTACAGAAGAGATAAGACGCTCATTCCGAACGCTGATCAAAAAATATCACCCTGATATCCACAGCCAGAATAAGCACTGGGCGGAATCAAAGACAAAAATCATCATCCAGGCATATAAAACGCTTTCAGACACTACAACCCGCGAGCAGTACGACCGGCTTCATGGTCATCATTTACAAAAGAACAGAACACGCAGACCCACAAAAGGGTCGCATACACAGACAAAAGACGATGATATCCGTGCGCAGGTACGCCTCATCCTTAACGACCTTTTGAACGGACACGCCCGAAAGGCTATCGAAAAATACGAACAATTATTAAAAGACTATGACAGCGTCGAATTCCTTTTGCATTTAAAACACCGCGACTATATAGACTGCAAATTCCTGCTTGCCGAGGCCTATGAAAAGCTCGGGCAATACGAGGTCGCGATTGAGCTTTACGAATATCTCTGCGAGAGGGGAAAGGACACACACCACCGACACCATCTGCTGGCCGAGGTCAAAGAACGAATCAGGAACATCTATTGCCGTAAACTGACAAGGTCTGCACCACCGGAAAAGGCTTTGGGTTATTACGAAAAGGTGTTGCGGCTTAAACTGGACAAAAGCGAAAGCGCCTTTATCTATAAAAAAATGGCCGAGTGCTATTTTGAACTGGAAGATTATGAAAATGCCCAGATACACCTGAATACTGCCGTGTCGCTAAAGCCCAACATTCAGGGATTAAATAAAATTAAGGCAAAACTCAAACAACAGGTACCAAACTTTGCCATCTAAATCAAGTTATGTATAAGGGTGGATTAAGGCGTTGGTTTTTACGCCGAATCCACCAATAATGTTTCCGGGAAAGGTGGATGCGCTATCGCTTAATCCACCGCAAACCCGCTTAAATAAAATGAAACATCCAATACTATGAACAAAGAAATCACCCCCATACTCACCACACAAATTCCGGGGCTTACGCTATGCAACCGCGGCAAGGTGCGCGATATTTATGAAATTGACGACTCGCTGCTGATCGTCGCAACAGACCGCATCTCTGCCTTCGACGTGGTGCTGCCAAACGGCATTCCTTACAAAGGAAAGGTGCTTACCGGTCTTTCCGAATTCTGGTTTCAGTACACCTCCGGCATTATCGAAAACCATCTTATTACAACCCGTATTGAGCACATGAACAATAGCATTATCACACGACACAAGGATATGCTGGAAGGCCGTTCCATGCTGGTAAAGAAGGTGGAAGTTGTTCCCATAGAATGCGTAATTCGCGGTTATTTGGCCGGTTCCGGCTGGAAGGAGTACCAAAGCACTCAATCTATTTGTGGAATAAAGTTACCGCCTGGACTTAAAGAATCCGAAAAGCTCCCGGAACCCATCTTTACCCCTTCCACAAAGGCAACCACCGGACACGACGAGAACATCCCTTTTTCAAAGGTTGTAGATTCCATTGGTAAAAAACTCGCTGAGGAACTGAAAGAAAAGAGCATGAAGGTCTATCTCAAGGCCAGTGATTACGCCCGAAATAAGGGTATCATCATCTGCGACACCAAGTTTGAATGGGGCGTCACAAAAGACAATAAGACAATACTGATTGATGAGGCGCTCACGCCGGATTCATCACGTTTTTGGCCAAAAGAAGGCTATGAGCCGGGGAAGCCGCAACATTCCTACGACAAGCAATTCATCCGCGATTATCTCGAAGGCATCCAGTGGGACAAGAAACCGCCAGCGCCAACCCTTCCTCCCGACATCATTCAAAAGACCTCTGAAAAGTACCTCAGTGCATACAAAACACTCACGGGAAAAAATCTGATATAGCATACAATTTAGCTCTTTGAAAAAGGTAGCGTCAATCCCTTGTGGTCGGCGCTATGCGGGGGATAAACCACCCGCGCTACGTATTCCGTTTTGTGTGGATTACTATGTACACGGATTTCCCAAAGAGCTAAATTGCTACGATACGACATATTCTCCGGGTGACTTTTTGTTGTATGTGCGATTTACAATCTTATAGACTTCAAAACACAATAATCGCTTGACTTAGTAAATCCTTAATACTATATTTTGAAGTATGCAATCAAACGGTAAAGTAAAAAAATACTTCGATTTGAGTAGTAAATACCTCAACGATGCTGAGGACTGCATGAGAAATGGAGACTACGTCCAGGCATCTGAAAAGTTGTGGGGTGCAACGGTCACTATCATAAAGGCTATTGCTGCACAACGTAAGAAGACAATAAAAACTCATGAGGGCATAAATTTTTTTATGGCCGAAATTGCCAGAGAATTGAATGACCAAAACATTAACAATGTCTCTCTCATAACGGAAGGATTACACCAGAATTTTTACGAAGACGTAATGCACCCCGATACCGTTAAAAAAGGCGCAAAGACAATAAAACAATTCGTTACCAGAATGTGCAATCGCTTTACCCTCCCCAAAAACTGACAGACTGGTAAGGTTGCGTTGAGATTCCAAACCCAACCTATTGTTGAATGCCTTAAACTATTGGGGTGGGGTTTCACCGCGTTCAACCCAACTCACACGCCTACAAACAGTTCATCATTATAGAATTTTTACAAACAAAATATCCAAAACATGACTATAAACCAAAACGATCTCAACAAATATCTTGATGTTGCAAAAGAGGCGGCGCTCATGGCGGGTATCGTTCTTAAGGAACGCTTCAGGAAATTGTGTCCATCCATGATTGACGAAAAGGCAAAGAACGATTTCGTTACCGAAGCGGACAGAAAGTCAGAAGAAATCATCAAAAGCCACATTTGGTCTCATTTCGGCGATCATGATATCCTTGCCGAGGAATCTCTGAGGAAAAGAAATGATTCGCCTTTCTTGTGGATCATTGACCCACTGGACGGCACCTTAAACTATATCCACGGTCTGCCATTTTTTGCTATCTCCATTGCCTTAGAAATCAAAGGGGAACTGGCGGTAGGTCTCATTTACGAACCACTCAAGGAAAACATCTACTCCGCCATCAGGGGGCAGGGGGCGTTTAAAAATGGCAAACGCATTCACGTCTCACGCTCCAACACCTTAAACACGTCCCTCGTTGCAACGGGTTTTCCCTTCAGGATAAAGGACATTATTGATAACTATCTCCGGGTGTTCAAGGAACTGTTCATGCACGCCACCGGCATCAGGCGGTGCGGCTCCGCATGCCTTGACCTTGCATACACGGCGGAAGGCATTTTTGGCGGTTTCTTTGAATACGGCCTCTCGCCATGGGACGTGGCGGCAGGCGCGCTTTTAGTCAGGGAAGCAGGCGGCGAGGTTACTGATTTTCAGGGCGGCAATCAATACGTCAAAACCGGTAATACCATCGCCGGCAGCAAAGGAGTCCACCAGGAAATGCTAAAGATCATCCGGGAAACCTTTAGGAATTGACAAATACATCAGCGATGGCGTGCCACTCCCACCTTTTTACAATACTTATCAACCTGGCAAATGCTGCATTTGGGGGAGATGGGGACACAGAGGTTCTGGCCGTAAGTAACGAGGAGATCGTTGATGGTAAGCCAATACTTTTTGGGGAGTTTCTCCCGGAGCGCAAATTCGGTCTCGTGAGGATTCTTCGTTTTGACATACCCCCAACGATTGGTGATCCGATGTACGTGGGTATCCACGCAGATGCCTGGTTTTTTGTACCCCAATGTTACCACCAGATTCGCCGTCTTGCGTCCCACACCATTTAGTTTCAATAACTCGTCAATTTCATCCGGGACAGCGCCGTGATATTCTTCAATCAATACACTGCAAATCTCCCTGATCTTCTTTGCCTTTGTCCGATAAAAGCCAACGGGGTAGATAAGAGTTTCTATCCTTTTTTCTGAAATCTTTACCATCTCTTCAGGATTATCTGCCACAGCAAAGAGCCTTTGAGAGGCCTCGCTCGTGGTCTTGTCTTTGGTCCTCAGGCTCAGGAGGCAGGAAATAAGGACGTGGAATGGCGTTCTTTCTCTGGAAATGACGGTAACAATAGGTTCAGCAAACTTTTTATTTTCACACCCAATAATTTTCAAGACTGCGTTTATGTCAAACAAGTATCACTCCTCAATAAAAAACGGCAACGGGTAAGAAACACCCGTTGCCGTTTTTTTGATTCAAGCTACTAAAAGTCGTGTACATCATCAGCAGAGACATACGACTATTTTTATTCTATTATACTGATTACGCCTTGCCTCTCTTCTCGGCAAAGAGCTGGTCGTAGACAAAACCTGCCGCAATTCCGCCCAAAATAGGACCTATCCACCAGACGTAGTGATGGGTAAACTGTCCTGACGCGATAGCAGGGCCAAACACGCGGGCCGGATTCATTGCCCCGCCACTGATTGTGCCACCTATCATTGCCCCAAAGAGCACCACTAGACCAACTGCCACCCCGGCAAATCCAGCCGAAGCCCTTCTGTCCACAAGCGTCCCATAAATGGTAAAAACCAAAAGAAAGCTAATAATAAATTCCATCAGTATGCCACGCGCAATAGAAACCCCCGGCGCCAATACGCACGTCCCCAGATATACAGTTTTGGCCGCATCAGGAAACAGGGTTTTTAACGCAAGACCAGCCAATGAAGCCCCGGCTATTTGGGAGATGATATACATAATTGCGGTGTTAGGCTCCATCCTTTTTGTTATCCAGAATGACACCGTTACCGCGGGATTGACATGAGAACCAGACACATAACTTGTCGCATATATAACAGCAATCACAACAATACCGAATGCTATGGAAATACCCAAAAGACCCAGCCCTTGCCCGCTTGTCTGCCTCAAATAAAAATCGGCGCATACAGAACCAGCCGCTATAAACACCAGCGCAAACGTCCCGACAAACTCGGCCATATACTTTTTGTACGCATTCATTTCGTTTTCTCCCGTATAATTTAACTAAATTATTTCTTTATCTGCCGCAACAACATTTATAAATTTTCCTGCTTGCGATTCTTTAACGTACCAGGTTGACCTTTCATAGAACATCACATATTTGCCATACGATAAGTTACTACTTTTTAATTCTTTTTTGGTGAAGCACCTCCTCCTCAAAAAATTTATAAATATACTTAACTACGCAGAGGACATAATCTTGAAACAAGTTAGCACAATCGAATATCACTGTCAAGCAAAAAGACCCCCCAAAACCAAGATTTGTTGGATAACTACGCAGTCCCCAGAGGAAAGCACAGAATTTTACAAATAAAGGCATCTTGCCTTCCCCCCCGACACTTTATTGCAGTAATAAAACACAACCAACGCAGTAAATATACTGCTATTTTCCCTATTATTCAAAGAACCGCGCTGATTTTACCAATTTCTACAAATTCAGTAAGTATTACACATATTGTTAGTTACAATCTTTATTGCTCAATCTTTTTATTATGTACAAAAGGCATAGCTTTTGTGTATGCTGTTCAGTATGTTAGCGTCTATTTCGATCACTTGCCCGCATCAAAAATCGGAGGTTTTTCGTTGAAAATAAAAAAAGAAACATTACCAACTCTAATAACGATGGGAAATATGATATGTGGTTTTGTCTCGATCCTGTGCATATTAAACCAAACATTTGAACTTGCAGCATGGCTGATAGTTGCAGCTATGGCTTTGGACGCCTTCGATGGAAGACTGGCACGCATGATGAAGACTACAAGCAAGCTGGGGGCGCAGTTAGATTCTATGGCAGACCTCGTAACGTTTGGCATTGCCCCTGCGCTGCTCATGGGGAAGGTTTGTACGGGCCTACCACAAATTCTTTTGTGGGGTATCGGGCTATTCTTTATGATATGCTCGGCCTTGAGACTGGCAAGGTTTAACGCACAAAAGGACGAAGGTGCCGCAACGCCCAGCCATTTTTTCACAGGATTGCCCACGACACTTTCGGGAGGAACGGTTGCGCAGCTTGTAATTCTGAATCACTTTGTACAAATAAAGCTGGGAACTGATATTGTTTCAGACATCTTACCTTTTATTACTTTTGTGCTCGGCGTGTTTATGGTCAGCAAAATCCCGTTTTTCAACGTTACCAGCAAGATAGGCGTCAAGCAGGGAATTTTGGCAATGACACTGGAATTTTCCGCCGCCATCTTGTTCTTCGTAATCACCCCGGAACTAGCCCTATCCACTGCACTAAGCGTCTATTTAATAATTTGTGCAATGTATGGCATCGTAAAAGGCAAGCAAACGAGAAAAGGATATTCAACAACCTAGCCCAGCATTGCCGCAACCAAAGCGGCAGGTGACGGGTGATGTTTTTCTCGTCACTCGCCGCTCGACACACGTCACAATACCGAAACGGTCTTGTCTCCTTTTACCACTGAACCGATAACCGTCCCGGGTTCCCCAGCTTTTTCAAACGCATTTAAAACTGTTTTTACATCAGATTCTGACACAATAAGTACCATGCCGACACCCATGTTAAACACATGAAACATCTCACGATCATTAATATCGCCTACGTCCTGAATGATCCTAAATATTTCCGGCACAGCCCATCTGTTTTTTTCCAGCTTCACGGCGCAGCCGTCAGGTAAGATGCGCGGTATGTTATCGAAAAGCCCGCCGCCGGTGATGTGGGCCATGCCTTTTATGGCTTTTTCTGCCTTACGATTGCCCAATACTTTTAAAACAGGTTCAACGTAAATTTTAGTGGGTTTTATGAGTTCATCTCCAAGTGAAGTCTGCAATCCATACTTCGTAAGTTTCCGTGATACTTTCATCCTTGCCTTATCGAAAAAGACCTTTCGCACAAGAGAAAACCCGTTGCTATGCACCCCACTCGAACTTAAACCGATAACCACGTCGCCGGGCTTTATTGTTTTGCCATCAATAATTTTATCCTTTTCTACCACGCCGACCACAAAACCTGCGATATCATATTCACCCTCGTGATAAAATCCGGGCATCTCCGGCGTTTCACCGCCGATAAGGGCGCAACCGGCCTGACGACACCCTGTCACAATCCCATCCAATACCTCATGCAAAACCTTTGGAACAATCTTGCTGCTCGCCAGATAATCCAGGAGAAACAACGGTTCCGCCCCCAGCACAATAATATCGTTTACACACATCGCCACAAGGTCAATTCCAATGGTATCGTGCTTCCCCATCATAAACGCAATCTTTAATTTTGTGCCCACACCGTCCGTAGATGAAACAAGCACGGGTTGGCGATATTTTTTAAGGCGGGAATTTAAGGCAAACAGCCCTCCGAACCCATCAGGATTTTCAATTACCCGCTGACTGAAGGTTGTCTGCATCTTAGAATAAATATCGGTGGTAAACTGACCTTTTGTGCCTACATCAACCCCTGCGTCTCTATACGAAAGCCCTTTTTTAATTTTCTTTTTCATACGTCATCCATAAAACGCAGGGGCGAACGGCCGCTCGCCCCTGCACCAGTAAAATTATGCTTTTCCCTTCGAACCCTCTGAGTCTTCACGGTTTGCCATGTCCTTCCATGAAGGCCGTATTGACCCCACCCGTCCCTTACAAAAGCCAAGAACCATGCCGTAGACATAGGCAAACTCACGCACAAGAGGCAAGATTGCCAATAAAAATATTGTTTTCAACGAAAGAACGTCTCTATTCCTTACCATGACTATCATACCCAAGGGCATATACACAATCGTCAACGAGCATAACACCATCAAAAATATTATCCCCGGCGCAAAAAACGCGCGCACCCCAAAAGGTATTGTCGCCAAAAACGCCAAAAGGCTTGTAAATAGCGCCAGAAACACTGCCGGACGCAACCATAATTTCACCTTGAACGGCATCTGTTCCCGGAACTTCAGGCCCATCGCATATCCCCAGTAAAACTTCCTCCTCCAGATATCCCGCCATGTTTCAGGATACTGCGTGCTTACAACGTTCTCAGAGTCATAAATAACCCTGCCTACCTTCTCCAATTTCCAACCCAACTCTGAATCCTCGCTCCACCAGGAATTTTCGTTGAAACCGCCAAAATGCAGTAACGCACTTCGGCGTATGGCAGAATTTACTCCTGATAACTTATTAGGAATCAGTGACTTCTTAAATACCCCGTTTAAAATCTGGTCGAGGATGCTGGTTGCATTTACGAGGGATTTATCCTTGTTATAAGCCTGATACGCCCCTCCTACGGCAACAACATCATGCTGTTCAAGGCATGATGCAAACCTTTGCAGCCAACCAGAATGTACCACCGTATCGGCGTCGGTTGTGATAATAACATCACCCGTAGCCCTTTGTAACCCGGAGTTTAAGGCGGCTGCGCGTCCACCGTTTTTTGCCCGCCTGACTAAGACAACGCCCTTGTCCAGAAATCTTTCGACCACCTGAACCGTGAGGTCTGTCGAGGCGTCATCAACAACAATAATTTCCTTATCCTCATAAGCGACCGAAATAAGGGAATTCAGACAGGCGGCAATAGATTGCTCTTCGTTGTATGCAGGAATAAGGATTGAAAACTTCATCAGAAACGCACCCTTGCCATCGAGGTCACCGAAAACACGAAGGAAGAAACCTTTTCATTTCTAAAAGAGCTTACGGAACATGGCTTTTAATGAATCGAGAGAACCCAGACGGCGGATATTTTTCACAATAAACCGGGGTGTCAGAAAGAACTTGAAATTAGCGCGGCGGACGGCCTTTTCAAGCGCTTCCTTGCCAAGATGAGGGTAGGCAATATTGGCCTCCTTGGCCACATTGACGGGCTTATAGTCTCCATACACAAAGAGTTTGTTTTCTTTGGCGATCTTGTAGAAATCCGTACCCGGAAAAGGATTTGCGATGTTATACATCACCTGGTCTACCTTTAACCGCTTCACCTCTTCCATGTTCTTTTTAATGGTCTCCGGCGTCTCCAACGGAGATGCCCCAAACATAATGTTTATCTTTGCGTTGATACCGTACTTTCTGACCAGGGCAATGGCCTCCTCGTTCTTTTTTACGTCAATGTCCTTCTTCACGTAATCCAGTATTTCCTGGTTAAACGACTCGACGCCGAGGTCTATAAACTTACAGTGCGCATCTGCCATCGCCTTTACAATTGGTTCCGTCAGGTGATCCGACCTTGCAGAACAACCCCACACAATGCCCAAGTCCCTGATACCCTCGCATATCTTAATCGTCCGCTCTTCACCCCATACAAACTGGTCATCCTGCACGTTTACGGCCTTATAACCTTGCGATTTCAGCAGCTTAAATTCCTCAATGATATTTTCCGGGGAACGCTTCCGTACCGGGGGTTTCTTGTTGAAATGGTGTTTGTATTCAAGTTCCCTCGAAAAGCTCAGAGAAGACGGGACACAATAGATACACCGGTAGGAGCAGCCCCTGGATGTGCAAACCGCTGTGAATGGACGCACCCCCAATTTCGGGTTGTAATAGACATCCCGTTCTTCCAGCAAGTGCCTGGCCGGGAATGGCAGTACATCAATATCTTCTATCGGTTCCCGATTAGCATTATGGATGATCTCTTCGTTCTCTCTAAAGGAAACACTTTTTATCCCTTTGATATTCAATGTAGCGTCCAATGCCTTGGCCAGTTCAAGCATTGTGTATTCAGGCTCACCCCTGACCACATAGGAATTTTTATCCGCCACAAACTCTGCCGGTCTGTCGGATGGCGCCGGTCCAAAGAAAACAACCGGTATATCCCCCCGAATCTCCCGTATATCTTTTAGCGCCTGCATATCGGTTTCTTGTGAGAGATTGACGGAATAGAAGCTGTAAATGTCGCTTAAATCCTCTCTCAGGAATGCACGGAATTGTTTTTGATCCCACTTCTTAATGGTAGTTTCAATATATTTGGCTTCGTACCCTGCTTTTTCCAGAACGGCGGCGGCGCTTAAAAGAAAGATGTTCGGGACATAATAAAGCAGGTAAGCGCAGCCAGCGACGCGCTCAGGAATCTTTCCATCAATGGGTGGAGGTACGAGAAAGGTAATCTTCATAATATTTAATTTAAAATCTTTAAAATAACCACAAGCACACGGAGAAAATCATAGCTCACGTACAGGCAGCCGAGCTCAGGCTACATATTCGAATTAACGAATCCCCTGTTGCCCTTGGTCTCGAATATGCGACTACCGCATGGGCGCCGACTATCACATACTTAACTTCGTGACAGCTTAACAATTTTAAGAACTCTTTGTAATCGTTGCTCATGCAATTTCGTTCCCTGCAGCTCATAATAGTTTTTAATTATTTGCTCCATAGCATCCATTTTCTTCTTTATAGATTTGGATGCCCAGTATTTCAGAGCATCTTCTTCCTGCTTTTTGTCGTCTGTTATTCTGTATACTTTATAGTTCATCAATATTTTTATTCGTTTCTTAGCCTAAAATAATTATGAGAGTTTTTTGCCGAGCGCACTTTGCTGCACAAAACCTATGGGCTTCTCCAGTTCAACAAGAATGTCTAATTTAAATGCTTCAGCCTTAATGCGTCACACGTGCCGCACACGTCGTTCTGGTGTTCACGGAAATATCGCATGTTCTCACCATGCCAGATTTCGTCAACGCTCTGCTTCAATATATTCCCGACTTCATGACGGGGGAGGTCGCAGCACGGGGTTACCTTGCCATCTATGTTAATGTACAAATAGTCATACGGCTTCGGACAATATTTATCCTGCCGATACATCACGGGACGCAGTTTTTTATACAGAGAACGAAGCAACTGATTATCAAAGGCCGTAAAGTTGTTATCCACCTGCAAACCATATTGTTTGGCTATGCCCTCGGTCTCCTTGTAAATCTCCATTTCTTCTTCCAGGCTGGGCCTTTTAAAACTATTCATGCCAAAAGGTATGTTTAATCGTACTAAATATACACGGTCAGCGCCTACCTCGCCCGCATATTTAACCGTATCCAGGCACTGTTGTTTGCTGTGCATGGTTATCTGAACGGTAATAACCGGTTTTTTCTTAGCGCCCCGCGATTGAATAATAGATTCGATGTTCTTCAGCACTACCTTGTTTGAGGGATGCCCGTCCTTTACCTCGCCGGATTCTTCAATACTGTCCAGAGAAATGGTTAGTTTGTCCAAGCCCTTTTCGATAAAGTTTTGAACAAACGGAGACAACAATAAACCATTTGTCGTCACGCCAACGCTGTGCCCTTTATTTTTTGTGTAAACAATCATATCCAGAAGGGCGGGATGCAATAAAGGCTCTCCCCATCCGGTAAGGGTAACATTGTACGATGTTTCCAGTCTGTCTATAATTTGTTTAAAAAGATCAGGGGAAATGTCCTTTTCCGGCAGATTAAATGACTCGCGCGGACACATGCCACAGGTGTAGTTACAACGGTTGGTAATCTCGACCTGGATACGCTCAGGTCGCTGGGGAATGATATAAAATGTCCTGCCCAGGACGCCTTTTATGAGGTACAGTGGGTTTTTCATCATTGATAATTATGGAACATCGGTAGCTATTGGAACCGCATACAAAGCATTTTTGTAATTCTTATTAAACAACCATACTCATGAGTGAGCCTTTTCTGCCCTTACGACAACATCTTTTTCCGTGAGTTTCTTCGTTTCCTCTTCAATGGGCGTAGGATAATCACTGGTAAAACAGGCATTGCAGAAGTGCTGGCGGGGCTGCGTCGCGCAACTCATCATGCCTTCCACACTGAGATAGCACAAACTCTCTACATTTAAATACTGCCGTATCTCTTCCAGGGAATGATTTGCCGCAATGAGTTCGCCTTTCTGCTGGAAGTCAATTCCATAATAACACGGATGACGATGAGGGGGACAACTGATCCTTACGTGAATCTCTTTTGCGCCAGCCTTCCGAAGCAACCCAAACCGGGACTTTGACGTCGTTCCCCGCACAATGGAGTCATCAACAACGATGACCCGTTTCCCCTCAACGGTTTCTTTCAATGCATTCAGCTTGAGCTCTACAATGCGATGACGCCGATCCTGCTCCGGCATTGTAAACGTTCTGCCGACATAGTGGTTACGAATAAATCCGCGATCAAAAGGTATACCAGAAACGTGAGAATATCCAATCGCTGCGGAGTTTCCACCTTCAGGGACGGAAATCACCACATCAGCGTCTACCGGCGACTCTTTTGCAAGTATTGCCCCCAATCGTTTACGAAACAAGTGTACACTTTCGCCATAGACCTTGCTATCGGGTCTCGAAAAGTACACCAGTTCAAAAATACAAAAGGCCGGTTTGATCTGCTTTTGAGGGCAGTAATATTCACTCCGAATCCCGTCTTTCCCGACATAGACTGCTTCGCCGGGATTGATATCCCGAATATACTCCGCACCTACCTGATCCAGGGCACAGGTCTCCGAGGCCATTACATAACCATCCTTCAGTCTGCCGAGGGACAACGGCCTAAAACCGTTGGGATCCCGCACCCCGACCATTTCGTCGGGCGTCAGGAATAAAAGCGAAAACGCGCCTTTCAATTGCTGCAGAACAAGGGATAAATTCTTTTGCATCATATTTAAAGGCTTTGCCATGAGATGGACGATTACTTCTGTATCTGAGGTGGTATGGAATATAGAACCGTTTGCCTCAAATTCCTCGCGCAGCCTCTTTGCGTTGGTCAACTGGCCGTTATGTGCAACGGCAACTTTCCCCTTGTAGTAATCAACCACCAGGGGTTGCGCATTTCCAATATTACTGGAACCGATAGTGGAATATCGGACATGCCCTATAGACATGGAACTTTTAAGCGCTTTAAGCATGTGCGGTTTTAGAGCGTCGCTTACCAGGCCCATCCCTTTATAACAAACGATGTCTTTCCCGTCTGTTGAAGCAATACCGGCGCTTTCCTCACCGCGATGTTGTAAGGAATATAAGCCGTAATAAACCCTCTCGGGAGCATTTTCGCAACCATAAATGCCAAATAATCCGCAATGTTCTTTTATCTCAGGCATATTTCAATAATCCGACCTTCCTTACAGGGCATTCAATAATTTTAACCGTTATAAAACTTGTATTTATAATGATGGAAATTTACAATGGAATGGAACGTGAAACATCTGGCAGGAAAACACATGATGGAATAATTATATCAAACATCAAATTTGTGTCAATTACAATTATCAATGAGCCAACCGCCAGAGACAAAGATGAGCAGACAACAGCCCATAAAAATGTTTTCGGGCGTAAGATTATACGTCATATTAAGCTCCGGTATGACCAGTAAACCCGTCCTGGAAATACTGCAAGAGGTTATTCTGGGCGGGGCTGATGCAGTACAATTACGTGAAAAGATCATGCCTGACAGCGAGTTTCTCGTGCTGGCGAAGGAATTCAGAAAGATAACGTCACAATCCAACACCCTTTTTATCGTAAACGACCGCGCTGAAATCGCAAAGGAAACAGACGCAGACGGGCTACACATCGGGCAATCAGACATAAGTATTCCCACCGCACGGAGTATAATCGGTTACGATAAAATATTAGGGGTATCCACGCATAACATACCCCAGGCCCGAAAGGCGCAAAAAGAAGGCGCGGATTACCTTGGCGTCGGCCCCCTATTTTATACAGCAACAAAGGATCACGAACCTACGGCAGGCATTAACTATCTGCAAGAGACACGAAGAGAAATTACCATCCCTTTTGTAGCAATAGGCGGCATTAACGCCAGAAATCTCCACGAGGTACTGTTGGCCGGTGGACTCCGGGTTGCCGTATGCTCAGCAATAATATGCAGTAGCCACATTCAACAAACGACACGCGCCCTCAAATCTCAAATCATCTCCCATTCACTTTAAGCCAATTATTTACACGGTATTAAATTTGCTAAAATACACACTAGCTGTTTTTCTATTTCATCGTCCTGGAGTTGTTAAACACCTACAATTGACAGTGTTACACGGTTATTAGAGAAATATTACCGTTCAGGGCAGCAGGCAACGTTATACAAACGGCGCCGGAACCGTTGCAATTTTAAACATCGCTAGAAACAAATGAGAATTTGCGGAACCCCGGCAGGCACAAGAGCACTTCCTGCGCACCGTAATTAAGATAAATTCCAACACTACTTTTTTCAGGCAGAAAAGCGAATATGAAGAAACTAACCGTCTTGGCTTCTCTCTGTTTTTTATTATTGACAACGGGTTGCGAGTCCTTTACGAAAAAGGACGGTAATAAACCTCACGCATCTGATATTTCTTCAGGCGAGGCACGAACCGACACTTCCTCACAGAAAACCACAGCGCCTCCCAAAAGGAGCGGATATCTCTCCGACGGCTCCACCGTAAAGGTTGACATTGGCGAAGGAGACAAAAAGACTTCTATCCTGGAGCAATTTGAGCAAACAAGGCAGGCGCTTGCGGCATCACGAACAAAAGTTGCTTCTCTCGAAACTGAACTTGCAAACACCAAAAAGACCTGCGCCGCTCTTGCCTCTGAGCTGGAGGAGACAAAAAAACACCTCGAAGCAGCGCAACAAATAGTCATTGAGAATGAAAGATTAAACAAGCGGGTGAACGAATCCCGCGAACCTTACGAAAAGAAGATTAAGAAACTGACCCTGGAGCTTACAAAGGCGCAAATCGAGGAAACAAAAGCAAAGCAGGAACTCCTCGGTTTAAAGATAGAGCAATTAACGGATAAAAAGAAACCAAAAACACCGGACTCACAATAAATGTTTTTCAACACGGAGGTTTACGTGAAATTAAAGGCCTGTATCATTATTCTCTGCTCACTCACTATCATGGGGTGCTTCAGCACGCCCCCGCAGCGTTCTTCAAGCCTGAGCTATAACAAATCTGATGAGTTCGCGAAAGCGTCCATACGCCGCGTGCTGCTTTTACCATTCGAATATAACATAGACCGGGAAGCCGTTATTGACGAGGTAACGGAGGCCTTTTCCGTAGAATTGCGGAAAATAGGCAGTTTTGAGGTTATTGTGCCAACGGGAAATAAAACAGCGATTGTCCCTGAACACGAAATATGGGCAAAAGGCTCCGTTAATATAAGCACCCTGGTATCCTTAAAGAGGAAATACGACGTGGACGCCATTATATTTGGGAACATCACACACTATCGTCCCTATGAACCCATGCTGCTTGGGGTCAAGGTGGGTATGATCTCCACCGATACCGGATCGGTTGTCTGGAGCGCGGACGGCGTCTTTGACAGCAACGAAAACGAGGTTGCAGAGCTGGTAAAACAATATTTTGAAAGCACACACCAAAAAAGCGCCCTCTACGGCTGGAAGCTCATCTTGCTTTCCATGAGGCGCTACTCCCAGTTTGTAGCAAACCAAATAACAGAAACGATTCAATACTAACTCACTCCTTCGACACCACCCGTAAAACCTATCGTTACGGAACCAAATCAACGGCAGGCATAGCAGCGCTCATTTGCCGTTTACTACGGAAAATATTACTGATCTCAAGGGAAAGAAGTATCCGGAATTTACGAGTTCGTTTTCCGTAATAAAATATTTTTAAAATAAATATTTTTAACTTATTCCGATATCTGCATTATCCACCACGAGTTAGACACAATCATTTTATTTTTTCCCCGTCAACGCCTCACCGCAACAAACTCGGCATATTCGTTGCTTCATTACTATATTAAAATTTCGGGCACTTGTGGTGCAAACAATCTCATTTTATCTTAGAGGAAAGAATATGCCAGAGACAACTGTCGGATTATCAGATAATAATCTATTCGGAAGTTTGATCGCGACCACCCGTCCTTCCGCCAGCAATCAGGGCTCTCAGACGCTGAGTATCAACCCTGAGCAATCCAACCCGGAAGCCGAAGACGAAGAAAACAACATAGACAATATACCCTTCCTGGAAATACTTGGACAACATATACTGAATTTAGACATGCAAGACGCGCCAAATCCACAAGCAACAAATACCCAGGTAGTTGAATCAGCAAACGACGGACTAACTCAGGCGCCAGCAACAGAAACAAACCCATCTCTGCTTTACAGCCATATACAAAACACTACTGAAACTGCAAGCGCTTTGCAAATGATGTTCACTCAACGTCCAGGAGTTGATTTGCAAAGTTTTAGCAGTAATCCACCTTCAGATAGCGGCAAGACCGCCGGAAGCGCTGATATAAATACCTATACTCCCGCTGCAAACGTCCCACATGGAAATCTCCCTATCTCTCCCTTTGTCCTCCCTTCGCAAAGGGGGAGAGGGTTGGGGTTTGGAGAGACCAAAGGATTCAGCGGACTTCCGGAAAATCAACCCATCGAAACAAGCAGCCCGGTTTCCCTATTCAATACAGGAAAACTATTTCCCCGTGACATGAATATCGTGCACACACCTGAAAAGGCCGATGCGTTCACATTAAATCCGTTAAACAATCCTGAAAACCCGCAAATGATCAGCGACTCCCTCATTGACGACATGCAACAACTAGATACTTCTGAAGCAAGTTTGAGGGAATTACCAGAAGAGTACAAACTCCTCGCGCAAAGCATTTTTCGGGAAAACAAACACAGCGTACAAGCGCCGGCAACGAACGTTTTATCAAACACATCAGAACAACAATCAGAGAGCAGTTTGTCAAAAATAAATGACGCCGTGTCCTCACATCAGGACTCCTCCGGCGCATCGCAGTTAAATGCGGAGTCAGATTCATCCGGCAATTCAACACAGGAAGAAAACGTCTCCGACACAATGCCTTTTGAAACACAGACGCATAGGACAAATAACGGCGCACCATTCTCTCTTGGCGCTCAGACAGACGGAAACGGCGCCCAATCAAACTCGTCGGATTTCCAACATAATACCCATACCTCTGTAAATAACGGCGCTCCATTATCGCCATCCATTGCAGATGATAAAATTACAGATCGCCTGTTTTATGGCGCTGGCGAACCGGGCGTAGAGCACACACAAGAAAACATCATGGAACAAATCTTCCAGAAAATCAGACTCACTACCCACGGCGACAGATCAGAAATCAAGCTATCCCTCAATCCACCGGAACTGGGTAGTGTAAGAATACATTTAACGGAAGAAAACGATGAAATCGAGGCAAAGATCTTTGTGGAAAACGCAGAAGTAAAGGCCGCCATAGAAAACAACGCACATCACTTTCGGGAATCCATCGCGGCTAGCGGCATTGAGATTAACAAGCTGGAAGTGCACATACAAAACGATGGTTCAAACAAGCAAAGTCTGGTGGACAATTTCAACGCCTACAACCAGCGCCACAATCAGGCACATGGCCAGGGAGGTCGCGGTGAAGGACAGAATCACCACGAAGAAGAGGCGACGAATACCATACAGACAGAAAGCAATAAACATACATCCGATTTAACCGTTGACTATCTTATTTAAGGAGGGAAAAACATGAGCACATCAAGCACTTCTAGTTTGAGTTCAGAAATCAGCATGGAAAACTTTTTAACGCTGTTTGTAACTCAATTGCAAAACCAAAATCCGCTGGACCCGACGGACAACACAGAATTTATGTCCCAACTGGCGCAGTTCAGCACGCTGGAGCAGGAACAACAGCAGACGGAATATCTTTCAAACATGAACAGCATCGGTTCGGCGTCTCTCCAGTTAGACCAGATATCACTGGCGTCCTCGTTCATCGGTAAAACCATAAAATACAACAGCGATGATAGCAGCGACAGCGAGAGCAGCAGTGATAGTAGCAGTGAAACCTTGACCGGTGTTGTAGAAGGGGTAAAACTGGAAGAAGACGGGACGGTGTCTTTCATTATTGACGGCGAGTCTGTTTCTATCTCAAACTTCATAGAGGTTGACAACTCGTCTTCAACGACGACCTCAGGTTCAACGACAACGTCGTCAAACATTTTGTCTAAATTATTCGGCAAAAAATAAGAAAAATATTCCAATTAACTTTTTGAAAGGAGGCATACCATGGGTCTCGGCGGCGCACTATATTCAGGCGTGTCAGGTATTCGCGCGCATCAGAACATGCTGGACGTTATCGGTAACAATCTGGCAAATATCAATACCTACGGTTACAAGTCATCAAGGTTACTGTTTGCCGACCTGCTGAGCCAGTCAATGGCAAATGGCGGCAGCGGCAATCCCATGCAGGTTGGCAAGGGGGTAAAAATCGGAAACATCTCATCGAATTTTAGCCAGGGCACGTTAGAAACCACCAACAATGCATTTGACTTCGCCATCCAGGGAGAGGGGTTTTTTGTGGTAAGCGGCGGTGACAAAAACTTTTTTTCAAGGGTCGGATCATTTGCCACTGACGAAAATAATTACCTTATTGACTCCAATACCGGTTACAAGGTTGTAGATACAAACGGCAATGACATTACTATACCATATAATTCAACCGTTTCAGGCAAATCTACCTCCAAGGTCTACCTTACCGGCAACCTGGACGCATCTGAGGCAAATTCATCTTCAGAGGTGGTAATGACAACCAGCGCCCTTACTTCAAGCAGCACGGCGGCGACTTCAACAACAACCTTAAACAGCCTTGATTCCAATACAACAGATTATGTTGCAGGCGACACCATCCTTATTTCCGGAACCAAACCGGATGGCAGCAGCGTTTCATCAACATATACCTTTGCTTCGGGCGGCACAGTTCAGAATCTTTTAGACGCAATAAATACCGCTTTTAGTAGCAGCGACACCACAAATGGCGCAACAGCTTCCATTGACAGCGCCGGAAAAATTGTCATTAAATCAAACAAAGCGGGCAAAGATAATTTGTCTGTTACCCTCACTGACGGCGGCACCAATACCGGCAAAACAACATGGACTAACCATGATTTCAGCGGCGCGACGTACACCACCTCTGTTGACATTTACGACTCCCAGGGCACAAAACACACCGTTACCATGAGATTTGTAAAGGTGGGTGACAACAAATGGAACCTCGCCGCTTCAATGGATAGCAGCAACGGAACGATCAGCACCAGCACCATAAGCAACATTGCATTTAACAGCGATGGCACCTTCAGCTCCAGCGGCACAAATCAGCTCTCGTTCAAATTTAACGGCATAAGCAGCACGCAATCGGTAATTTTCAATCTCGGCACATCTGGCAAAAGCGACGGTCTTACTCAGAATGGAGGCGATTCTACAGCGGCAGCCACAAGCCAGGACGGTTATGAATACGGCACCTTTGATTCCATATCTGTGGATTCAGACGGCACCATAAATGCGCTGTACACCAATGGCATCACACAAACCATTGCAACGCTTAAAATAGCCCTGTTCAGCAATCTAAACGGACTGGCAAGGCAGGGAGACAATTTGTATGCGCAAACGTCTGCCTCCGGCGAGCCGATTTATGTAACCGCTAATTCCGGGCGCGCCGGCGCGGTCTCCAGTGGTTACCTGGAAGGTTCCAACGTTGACATGGCAACGGAACTAACCTCGCTGATTACCGCCCAGAGAGGCTTCCAGCTTAACACGAAGGTCATCACTACGGCAGATGAAATACTTGCAGAAATTGTAAACCTCAAGAGATAAACTAGGTCTTCGGCGACTATTATCTGTTTAATACGTAGGGCAAGGCTTTAGCCTTGCAACTGTCCGGACACGCGCTAGGGATGGCAACCCTAAAGGGTCGCCCTACTGTTGCCCTTTGCGGGTTCAGGTTTGCAACCTGAACCTTGTAGTTTGAACAAACAATATCCAGTTGAACAATCACAACGCCCAGAAATACATAAACCTCCAGGTTCAAGTTGCAAACTTGAACCCGCCCGATTGGTAGGAGCCGTCTCCCGACGGCGATTGACGGCGCACAACATCGCATAAGCGCCCGATCGCCAACAGGAGTTGGCTCCTACCAAAAACATTGAAATTCCTGAATATGAACGGAACGACTTCAGAGGAGCTCCAATCTCTTCTCTGATTTCGCCGTTCGCCTCCCTACCGATGGTCTCATATTTTAACATCCTGTAAATTTTTTAAACATTCCTGTTCAACGACAGGAAATTTTATCCATGCTGCCAGGAAATATTTATTCATTTTTTTTGACGTACCACAACTACACTTTTTGTGAACATTATCCTTAACATTCAGGATGTACGGAATGTGTTGCCAAGCGGTATCTTACAGAATTCGTATTTATTTCGAATATATATCCCTATGTTTGGTATCAAGATTGCGAATCAATTCTACAAATTATCTTAATACTCAGGAGGATAGATATGATAGCAGGATTATATACAGGCGCTTCAGGCATGGACAGTCAGAGTGACTATCAGGCAGTTATAGCTAAAAACCTCGCAAATGTTAACACCGCCGGATATAAAAAAAATATTGCCGTATTTCAGTCCTATATTTCCAGTTCCACAGGTGAGGAGCAAACCAGCGGCTCAACAGGAACGGGAAGCAGCCTGGGCACAATCGCCACAGACTTCACGGCTGGCATGCTGGAATATACCGGCAATGACCTGGATATCGCTATAAAAGGCGAGGGATTCTTTGCCGTTAAGGCTATAAACGGCGATACCATTTATACCCGGAAGGGTCAATTTATGTTAACGAGAAACATGAAAGTTGTCACGCCGGAAGGCTGGGCGCTCCTGGGTAACGGCGGCGAGATACAAATTCCTCAAAATGCAAAAAATATTATGATAAAAGGAAACGGAAGTATTACCGCTGACGGCAAGGAAATCGGGAAGGTACGCATCGTTAAAGTTTCAAAATTAAGCACCCTTGAGTCCGTTGGGGGCTGCGCTTACAAGGTATCGGAGAGTGCAGAGCAACCGGAAGACGCCGCGGAATTCGAAATTGCAAGCCGTTATCTGGAAAAGTCCAATGTAAATGCAGTTGATGAAATGGTAAATATGATCGCCAATATGAGAGGCTACCAGGTAGGTCACGAGGTCACCGATTCCATTGACGAAACGTTAAAAAAACTCTTACAACTCGCATCGTAACACAATTAATTAGGAGGGTACTATGATAAGGGCATTATACACTGCTGCTACGGGCATGAAGGCGCAGCAGCTCTTTCTGGACAACGTATCAAACAATTTGGCGAATATAAATACCACAGGGTTCAAGAGAAGCCAGGTCAACTTCCAGGACCTTCTCTACGATAAAAGATACATCGCGGGTTCCGAATCCGCACAGGGTTATGAGATTCCTTCCGGTATTCAGCTTGGCGGCGGTGTAAGACCGATTTCGACTACCAAGGTATTCTCACAAGGCAATCAGCAAACGACCAACCGGTCTTTAGACCTCGCTATCGAAGGCAACGGCTTTTTTCAAATCAACCGTCCTGACGGCACCATCGCATACTCACGGGACGGCGCATTTGAGCTGAATAGCAAAGGTGAAATGGTGACGGCTGATGGTTTGCCGATGACACCCAGCATTACCATTCAGAACGCCAAAGAAATTTCCATTGGAACCGACGGAACGGTATCAGTAAAAGGTTCCGACGGCACCATCCAAAACGTGGGGCAAATTATGCTGGCAAATTTTCCTAACCCCTCCGGACTGGAGAATCTTGGCAGGAATATGTATGCAGAAACTACCGCATCGGGCTCCCCGGTAGTCTCCACCGCCGGAGAACAAGGCACAGGCGAAATTTACCAGGGAACCCTTGAAAACTCCAACGTCGAAACCGTTACGGAGCTGGTTAATCTTATTACAGCCCAGCGCGCCTATGAGATCAATTCCAGGGCTATAAAGGCCAGCGATGAAATGCTGTCTACTATCAATAATATTTCATAGCATGACGCGCTTCCATAAACAATCATGGAAAATGAAAGAATGATTATGAAACTAAATACCTTAATTTTTTTGCCCGTTATAATTTTCTCCACCATACACACCGCCGTCGGAGAAAAGATTCGCATTGAAATTAAAGACAAAGTAACGATTCCTGAAAAGCACATGGTGCTGAGCGATATTGCTTATGTTTCATGCAACAATCCGTCTCTCCTGGAAAGAATAAGCAATATCTCCCTGGGAAACACGCCCTGGCCTGGCAACGTCAGGAGGATTGAAAGGGACACCGTTACTGCCCGCCTGATGGACGAGGCCATAGACCTGAAAGACGTCGCTTACGGCAGTGCAACTGCATCGCTGGTCACGGTAGAATCAATAACCATTTCCGGAGAAGAAATCATCCGCAAGGCAAAGGAATATCTTTTGTCCAAACTCTCCAGACCTGAAAGCGAAATAGTTATTGAATCAGACCGCCCCCCCATGGACAAGCTATTACCGGCCAATGGAGACAATATCCAGTGGGAAATTTCACAAATTGACGCAAATAAAGACCGGGGCAATGTGCAACTTATCGTCCGTGTTTCCGTCAACGAGAAACAGTATCTGAAAGTACCCGTATTCTTTACCATACGAACATACGGAGATATCGTTGTTGCCAACAAGAAAATGAACCGGCATGGCGTCCTGTCAACAGACGACCTCGTGGTTAAACGGATGGAAACCACTAAGATGACGGGGACGGCATTTGACAACATTGAAGACCTCGCAGGAAAACGCACCATACGGCAAGTGCTACCGGGCACGCCGATTACTGCTGAGATGGTAGATAACCCCCCGCTGATAAAAAAAGGCGATTTTGTCAAGGTGTCCGTCCAGTCGGGCAACCTAAATATTGTAACAAAAGGAGTGGCAAGAGAGGATGGCTTTGCGGGAAAGGGCATCAGAATCAAAAACATTGATTCAAGCAAGGAACTGTACGGCATCGTCGAGGATTCTACCACCGTTAAGATTACCTTTTAAGGAAAAACCATGAGATACCTAATCACCCTGTGTTTTTTTGCAAGCGCGACGCTGTTAATCGGTAACAGTCACACCCAGGCAGATTCGATCTGGAAAAAGCGGATTACGCTGAATACAAATCTTTTCAGTGACAACAGGGCAAGGGGCATCGGGGATATCGTTACGGTAAAAATCAGCGAATCAACCGAGATTTCCGGAACAGAGGATTCCAGCGCTGAAAGCAGCAATAATCACAGCATTAATCTGGATACCACAAATTTTCTGTCGAAGGTAAAGGACATCAGCGGCTATTTACCTAACATCACAGCCGATACAAGCCACAGTTTCAGCGGTAAAGGAGATTACGAAAGCAACCGTAATATTAATCTGGAACTTACCGCCGTCGTCACGGAAATACTTGCCAATGGTAATCTGATCATTGAGGGAAATCGTGACGTCAATATTAACGGTGAAAAATACAACATCAAACTGTCCGGCATAGTCCGGCCAATAGATATCAGCATTGACAACGAGATACAATCAACATCCATTGCAAATGCAAATATAACGCTGGAAGGCAAAGGATTTTTGACGCGTGCAGGCAAACGGGGATGGTGGAATCGCATCAGGGAAGTTGTCTGGCCATTTTAAACAGGAAAACGGATACCGACACTATGAAAATCATGAATGCTCTCTATAAATATCTCGCAATATCTCTTATCGTAATATGCACCCCGCTCTTTTTAACGCCCGGCAGGCATGCAGACGCCGCCGTCCGCGTAAAAGACGTCGCCTACATCCAGGGCGTCCGTGACAACCAGCTCTATGGATACGGTCTTGTTATCGGACTTCAGGGGACCGGCGACAGTCAGATATTTAAAATTACGCGGCAAATGGCCGTAAACATCTTTCAAAAGATGGGTGTGCTAATTTCTGATTCTGATTTTTACTCGAAAAACGTCGCCGCAGTGATCATCACGACCAATATTCCTGCTTTTGCAAGACCGGGAGACAAGCTCGACGTGACTCTTTCCTCTATTGGCGACTCAAAGAGTCTGGAAGGCGGAGTATTACTACAGACTGCCTTGCAAGGCGCCGACAACGAGGTATACGCGGTGGCGCAGGGGCCTTTATCCATAGGCGGATATAACGTGGAAGGACAGTCTCAGTCTACGCGGAAAAACATCTCTACGACTGCGTACATTTCAAACGGAGCCATCGTTGAAAAAGAAATTCAGTCGTCCATTCTCTATGGAAAGTCCCTGAGCGTTGTCTTGAGAGACCCTGATTTTACGACGGCAAACCGTCTGGTTGAGGTAATTAACAATTTGTATCCAAATTCTACAAAGGCCGTTGATTCGGCGGTTGTCACTATTATACCCCCGGCAGAGTTTCAATCCGAGAACACCATCGTAAGATTTGTAGCAAACATCGAAGAGTTGTATATTCAGCCGGATAGCATTGCCAGGGTCATTATCAATGAACGAACAGGCACGATCGTCGCCGGTGAAACGGTCAGAATAGCAACCATTGCCGTAGCGCACGGAAACCTGAGCATTACCATATCAGAAAGTCCAGAGGCATCGCAGCCAAACGCCTTGGCGTCAGGCGATACAAAGGTATTACAACGGACTGATATTCAGATATCCGAGGAAGAAAAACGGCTCTACGTGCTTCAGGAAGGAGTGACAATTTCTGACGTTGCGCGCGCACTGAATGTCTTAGG
>Ga0209514_10001479_pt1 | contig 40205 bp, 42 predicted proteins | sample Subgrocontami58m_FD_187452 | JGI IMG/M metagenome (GOLD analysis project Ga0209514, IMG submission 187452) | Subsurface groundwater microbial communities from S. Glens Falls, New York, USA - GMW37 contaminated, 5.8 m (SPAdes) (version 3) | ecosystem: Environmental > Aquatic > Deep subsurface >...
CCGCCTGCCCCAAGGCCAGCTTCGCTGGCCGACGGGCGGCGGGTAACCAATTGAACTTACCCAAAATACAAAAGTACTCCAGTCTAGTGAAGTACTTTTGGTGGGCGTGAGAGGGCTCGAACCTCTGACCTCTGTCGTGTGAGGACAGCGCTCTAACCAACTGAGCTACACGCCCATAGTGAGCGAAACGGACGAGCGCCAGAATAGCACGGGAGATTCCCCCTTTTCAAGAGCGGACGAAATCGTTAGAATGAACTCGAACTATGGTTGAGAAACCGCGCGTCAACCTTCTCAAGCGTCATCACACCCCGCGAGCGACGAAACGATCGCCCGCGCTTTTTTTTGGCCGCCGTCTGGTGGTCGTGGTCGCGATCCTCGCCACAGTGGGCATGATCTTCTCCTACCAAGTTAGTTCCACATCCGAGAGTTCGGGCAATTTCCCGTCGCTCTCGCTCTTCTCGACGATCCGCCACCTGGTTTCCTCGGGGGAACGCGAGCTCAACGGGCAAGAGGAAGACCGAGTCAATTTCCTCTTGCTGGGAATCGGAGGCGAGGGACATGACGGTCCGCAGCTCACTGACACGATCATCTTCACAAGCTACAAACCCTCGGACGGTTCCGTCGCCATGATGTCGCTGCCGCGAGACATGAGCGTGCCCATCCCCAATTACGGCTATCGTAAAGTGAACCACGCCAACGCGTACGGAGAAATGGACGATCCAGGATCAGGCCCAGAACTTGCCTCACAGGTTATCGGGGAGGTACTCGACGAGGATATCCACTACTACCTGCGCGTGGACTTTGCCGGGTTCGCGGAGTTTATAGACGCGATCGGCGGTGTGGATGTCTATGTGGAGAATGGTTTTACGGATGGGAATTATCCGATTGACGGGAGGGAGTACGACGAGTGCGGAGCCGAGCCGTCCGTTACATCTGACCTATCGGTCGAATCCGACCTAGAAAACCAGGAGGAACCCAGCGAGCTCGCGGAAATCCTCGCCATTGACCAAGAGGAGCAGGGCATCCTCGAGGAGGCGCTCGAGCAGGAGAATCAGCCAGAAGTCGTTCTGGACTACTCGTGCCGGTTTGAGTCCATTACCTTCTATGAGGGATGGACGCACATGGACGGAGGGACCGCGCTCAAGTTCGCCCGCTCCCGACATGGAAACAACGGCGAGGGCTCGGACTTTGCAAGGAGCGAGCGACAGCAGAAGATTATCCTCGCGGTAAAAGATAAAGTCCTCTCAGCCTCGACCTTTCTGAACCCGTCGCGCATTTCCAAAATGATGGACGCGCTCCAGACCAACATCGCCACAAACCTCGACGTATGGGAGATTGTGCGGCTGGCGGGCGACTTGAAGGACATGAGCGCCAGCAAAATCGTCAACCATGTGGTTGATGCATCCGACGCCTCACCTTTGTACGCCACGGTTCTCAACGGCGCGTATGTGCTGCTCCCAAAAAACGACGACTGGTCCGGACTCCAGAACATCGCGGAGAACATCTTCACGCCTGACTCCGAGCTCAACACGCAGTTTGCCAGCGCCCCGCAGGAGAAACCCAAGTTCGTCACGATCGAAATTCAAAACGGGACGAACATCACCGGACTAGCCTTCCGCGCGTCGCAACTGTTGGACGGCCAAGGGTTCGATGTCGTGAAGGTAGGCAACGCCGTGAGTCGAGGTTATGAACATACGGTCATCTACGACCTCACCAACGGACAGCGTTCCCAAGAACTCAAGGCGCTGCGCGACTACCTCCAGGCAGACGTCACGCTCTCCGCAACCGGATGGATGTTAAGTAGCGACGTAATCCCCAAGGAGATCTCATTCTCCTCGGAAGACTATGAACGCCTGGCCACACAGGAGGACGTGGACTTCCTCGTCATCCTGGGCGAGACCGCTGGTTCGTTTGCCATCGGAGCATCAACGCAGGGAACCGAGGAGATCCCATAAAGGTCGACCTTATCGAGCTGGGCTCGACAGGGGTCGATTTTTTTATTTCCTTCCTCGCCGTATCTCCTGATGCGCCTTTGACTTCACCTCCTGGCTATACTCCGGAAACGTCTCACGCCACAGCACCAGGGCCTCGGCAATTGAGTCTTGATGCGCCTCAAACAGTTCGTCCTGCTCCTGCATGACCTGCGTAAACTCCTCGCTCGTCACGCCAAGCACGTCCAGTCGATCGCGTACGGACGCATAGAATCCATTACTGACGAGGGCGTTGACCCACCCTTCGCGCGTCTGCCAATCCAAGAGCATCTGGGAGTACTGTTGCGCATGCTCCTGTGTCATCTGCGTGTTGAGCCCCTCCATGTTGTCGATCGTCGTGCGGGTTTCATCGACGATGTCCGTAAACCTACGCGCGTAAAACGGCAGGCTCTCAAACAAGTCGTACAGCGAACCGACGGTATACGCAACGTCACCCTCGGCGACGAACAGGTCAAGCAGCTGGGTCGCGTCCATCTCCTGCGTCTCTAGATTCTCCTGCAAGGCGTACTCCAAGGAAGCTTCGTGCCGACCAAAAAAGAAATGCGTCCCCTCGTGCATGAGCTGGCCAGGCGAGTTGCTGATGACTCCCTGCTCGTTCATGCCAAGGACAATGTAATCATCCAGCTCAACCTCGGAGATGATCCCGTGCGCTGACGCTTGGGTATGGGCGACAGAGAAGTCATCCAGCGGCATGACCACGATCCGGTCGGCTTCCCAGATGTCCTGGATCTCGTACAGAACCTTGATGATTCCGTCCTGGAGGATCGCGTTGTTTTGTGTTGGATGCCCTTCCAGATCAAACAGCGGATCCGCGACCTCGAGCACGTCGGAGACCATCAAAGTGACCGACTCGGAGTGTTCGATCAGCTCCTCCACGTCGCGGCGCTGCTCATCGTCGAGCTCTCGCGCGCCAACGGGCATCTGCGCGCACGCAGTAAAGAGCACCATGGCGGCTGGCAAGGACTGACGCACCTGAGGTTTCATATTGTCCTATGGTATCACAACGGCCCTCCGAGATCGTTGCAGAACTCAACCAAACGACTCGCCGTCGACCCCCAAGGTCGATTTTCTCTAAGCAGGTCGGATGTTTCACTTCCGACAAACGGACACAAAAGAAACAACCCCGACAGACAGCGAGCCATCCGTAGGGATGTTTCTCGCCGACCGCGGGGTCAGCTGGTGGTCTCGACCTTCGCACGCAGCTTGTGAGGGCGGTACGTGAGGATGAAGACCATGATCGATTCGATCGCGAAGAAGGTGACTGGCTGGGTCGCGTCCTGCCACGTCCACTTGGGGACGGCCAGGAGGGCGCTGACGCACGAGGCCCAGTAGATCCACCAGGCCAGTCTGTTCTCGCGGGCGGGGTCCTTCCACGCCGACACGAAGGTCGGGATGGAACCCAGGAACACCACCGAGAGCGACGTCACGATCCCGAGGGTTGGGTTGTCGAACATCTGCCAGAGGACAATGCCCAGGGCAGCGCCTGCAAGGCACAGCTTGTCCAGGAGTGTCCATCCCGACTCGCCGTACTTAAAGGCGAGGATAGTCACAGTCCAGGCTCCCAGGATGGCTCCCGTGATCTGGCCGTTGACCGTATCCTCCGCCCACATTCCGGCGAAGGTGATCGAGTCGAGCGTCGCCCAGATGAGCCAGGTCGACTTCATGGGAGTGGCGACCTTCTTGAGGATCGCACGAATGTAGGGAACGAAGGCGGCCACGAAGAGCACGCCCGCCAAGACGTTGAAGGTCTGTTGCACGGCGTGCTCCTTTCAGTAGGTGATGTACTGCCAGATGAGAACGATGCTGGCCAAGAGGCCCAGCATGTCCGCGGGGAGAAGGTACCAGGCGCGGGCGCTCACCTGGTACGGGATGCGGACGGCGTAGAGGATCAACGCCATGGTGATGAGCACGGGGTCGATCCCGCACACTCCCGCCTTCCAGTTGGCGTAGATCTGCGCCGGGAAGCCCAGGAGGACCATCCCGATGCCGGCGAAGAGCGTGATCCGCCCGAGCCGAGCCTTCCAAGGCTCGAGCCACTGAGCGAGACGCTCCGCGATTCTGGTCATGGTGTCTACTCCATGGTTGTGGAGGAAGCGATTCTCAACGTCAAACGACTCGACGTGAAATCGACGCTCAATAATACAACAAAAATGGCTTTTTGTCAATCGCGCCCTTTCCCTCTACAATGTCCTCACATGTCTCAACACCCACCCGTTGTCGCGCTTGTAGGACGAACGAATGTCGGAAAATCAACGCTTTTCAACCGCCTTCTGGAAACACAGAAGGCGCTTGTTTCGCATGTCGCTGGTACTACCCGCGACCGCAATGAGGGCGACTGTCTTTGGCGCGGACGCGTTATTCGGCTGGTAGACACAGGCGGAATGGACGTGAACATGCAGAACGAGATGGAGCGCAGCATCTTGAAACAAGCAGAGTACGCCATAGATCGCGCAGACCTCATCTTGTTTATCGTCGATGCGAAAGTTGGTGCCATGCCTCAGGAAAAAATCCTCGCTTCACGATTGCGTAAGTCCGGCAAGCCCGTCATTGTCGTTGCCAACAAGGCAGAGAAGGTCGCAGATCGGTTAAGTGTGGAAAACGCCGAATGGAGGTTCCAGGGACTGTCTGAACCCATGGCTATTTCTGCCATACGTGGAATGGGCGTTGGGGATTTGCTCGATCGCGTCTATGAGGAGCTTGAGGAGGCAGGCAAGCCCGCGATCGATCCCAAAGAAACGGTGGGGATCAAAGTCGCCGTCATTGGCAAACCAAACGTCGGCAAGTCCACGCTCCTCAACGCGATCCTGGGCGAGGAACGGTTCATCACCTCCCCCATCGCTCACACGACGCGTGAACCAAACGACATGCTGCTCACGCGTGGAGACAAGCGCTACATCTTCATCGACACGGCGGGTATGCGCAAGCAGAGCCGAGTCAACAAAGCCGGCGGACTGGAGAAGGAGGCGGTGAGACGCAACGAACACATTGTGAAAATTGCCGACGTGACGATCTTGGTTATCGATGCCAATGAGCCGCTGGGCGCGCAGGAGAAAACCCTCGCGGGATTTTTGAAGACCTCGGGATCGGCCGTGATCGTCGTCGCCAACAAGTGGGATCTCATCGAAGGGAAACAAACCAACACCATCAACCGCTTCCGTGAGTACATCGCGGGAACCATCCCTTTCCTTGCCTGGGCACCCGTCTTATTTGTCTCGGCCAAAACGAAACAGCGCGTGCAAACCCTCTTCGATGAAATCGACCGCGTGGTGGCGAATCGCTCCATGAACATTTCCGACCAGGACCTCGCGAGTTTCCTGAAAGATGCTCAAACTAAACACGCACCGATGAAAGGCGCGGGGCAGAGCGTGCCAAAGCTCCTGGGGTTCAAGCAGACGCGCAGCGAGCCGCCCGAGTTTGATCTGATCATGAAAGCCAAGCGCACAGACGCGCTCTGTGTCGCCTATATCCGTTTCCTGGAGAACCGCCTGCGTGAAAAGTTCAACCTCATCGGCACGCCGCTTCGCATCAATATTCGCATCGCCACAGCGGTGTCGAAGTAGATTTTTCCACATGACGGATAAACAAAAAACGATTGCCTACCTTGATGCCGCCAATCTTCATAAAGGCATTGATGGTTTGGGTTGGAAATTGGATTATCGAAAATTTCGATCCTGGATTCGACAAAAATACGGAATTGAGGAGGCGTATTTATTCATTGGACTCATGCCAAAGCATGCCGCACTCTATACGTCGCTACAAAATTCAGGATATAAGTTGATCTTTAAGGAAGTAGTGTATGATGGCGCGGGAAAGGCTAAGGGGAATTGTGACGCTGATTTGGTTCTCCAAGCGGTAAGGGATCACTTCGAGAAAGGGGTAACAAAAGTCATTCTTGTATCTAGTGACGGCGACTACGCTCCTCTCGTAAGTTTTTGGTTAGAAAAATCCGTTTCGTGCACAGTCGTTTCTCCCGCGCCGTTAAAAAAGTGCTCGATCCTCCTCAAAAAAACCGGCGTTCCAATCCTCTGTTTGAACGATGTACGAAACAAGCTGTCCTATCGCCCAAAATAAAAGAGCCCCCGGTACGGACGTATCCGTACAAGGGTCTCTTTCGTGGTGATATCTAGAATATAAGTCATTCTGCTCAAGAAGTCAAGGTGAACGTATGAAAGCCATCTTCGGCCTTGGGAATCCTGGCAAAGAGTACGAGAAGACACGTCACAACGTGGGCTTCTTGGTGTTGGATGAACTCGCGAAGAGATACGAAGGAACCTTCTCCTCGAAACGCTCGCTCGAGGCAGAGATCGCCGAGCTGACGATCGAGGGCGCGCGCGTGTTGCTCGTCAAGCCACAGACCTTCATGAACGCCAGCGGCCGCACATTCTCGGCCATCTGTTCCAAGTATCCGGTCACCATAAAGGACGTTCTGGTCGTGTACGACGACGCCGATCTCCCCTTTGGCGATGTTCGCTACAAAGAAAGCGGAAGCAGCGCTGGCCACCATGGCATGGAGTCGATCCTTGGCTCGCTTCCAAAAGGAACGGCCGTTGCACGTATTCGTGTCGGCATCGGTCGACCACCGCACCCGGATATTCCATTGGAGGAATTTGTACTAGAACGATGGACTGATGCGGAAGAGAAAGCGTTACCTAGTGTCATTGCGTGCGCAGCCGAAGCAGTCCTCCGAAAGATTGCTTCGTCGCCTTCGGCTCCTCGCAATGACAAGGACGCTGTATGACCGAGGCTGATCGTCCCTACTGGGTTGCACTTACGGCGTTTAGGCCATTTGGCGCGGTGCGGATCTCGCGGTTGGCTCGACGATTCCCCAGCATGGAGCGTGTCTTTACGGCAAGCGCGCTCGAGCTTATTGAGGCCGGGATCGAGCCGGAGATTGCGAGTCGGTTCTTGCAAGAGCGCATTCATATTGAACCGGACGCTCTGTATCGCGAGCTTGAGGTCCATGGCGTGCGGGCGATCACCATCCAAGACGACATCTACCCGCCGCTGCTCAAGCAGATTTACGACCCACCCGCTGTCCTGTTCGTCCGCGGTGCGCTGCCAGACCCCCATCGCAAACATCTCGCGGTCGTCGGGTCGCGCAAGGCGTCGCGCTATGGACTGCGTGTGGTCGACGAGTTGATCGAGCCCGTCGCTCGTGCTGGGGTCGTGATCGTAAGCGGACTGGCGTATGGCATCGATGCAACCGCGCATGACGCGGCACTGCGCGCACAAGGAACGACACTCGCGGTTCTGGGCTCGGGTGTGGATCACGAGAGCATCTATCCGTCGCACAACCGCGCACTTGCGTCCCGCATCCTCGCCTCTGGCGGCGCGCTCATCAGCGAGTTCCCGCTTCACACCCCACCGCTCAAACAACACTTCCCGTTTCGCAACCGCATCATCGCAGGGCTGTGCCATGGTACGCTTGTGGTCGAGGCCGCGATCAAATCCGGCTCACTCATCACCGCACGCTCGGCCATGGACTCAAATCGCGACGTCTACGCCGTGCCTGGCTCCATCCATTCTCTACTCTCCGAAGGTCCACACGAGCTCATCAAGAATGGCGCCACGCCTGTCACAAAACCCGAGGACATCTTCGGCATCGAGCCGATGCCTGCACCCGTGAGCGCATACCAACCGGCAAACGAAGAAGAGACCCTTGTCTGGTCGCGCCTCTCGCGCACACCGCTGCACGTCGACGAGCTTATCCGCGCGACACAACTCCCCACCTCCAAACTCATGAGCACGCTTACGCTCATGGAAATGAAAGGGGGCATCCAGCATGAGGGAGGACAATTTTATGTGAGGCGTTGAACCGATGATATGCTAGAGTAGAGGCATCTATGTCAGAACGAAGAGAACCGGTTTCGGAAAAGCTTCACAGAAAGCTCACGCGCGTTTACCTTGAAGCCGTTCGTCGCCGACGGCTCGGATTATTTGAAACTCTCACGAAAACAAATGAAGAGGAGATCAAACGTCTGCTTGAAGAAGAACCGAGATTTGACCAAAGGAAAGAAAATGCTCCTCGTCGTCTCCTCATTGACGATGAAGTCAGCAACGCCCTTCCGGAGGAATTCTTTGAGAATCCCACAGGCTGGATCGAAAACAAACCTAACATCGATCGTGGTTTCATAGCAGAAGAGAAGGAGAGCAGGCCCGAAAAAACCTACGCAATGAAGGAAATCTTCCTGTACGAAGATGATATCGACATAGGACGCGTAAAATTACTTACTCTTGCACCACGTGAGGGTGCACCTATCAGGATCGTTTCTAAACGACTGAATCCCAAAAAAAAAGATTTCGAAGAAGTTGTTCGAGCACGACAAGCGCGAGCTGCTGGTATTCCGACACCGAAAGTACTTGCTGAAATCATGGATCAAGGCAACCTCTATGCCTGGTTCGAATATATTCCCGCGCTCGATATCGATGCTGTTAGCACTCGCGTTCCCAATACAGGATACTTCTCACATGACCAACTTTTAGAACGCATTGAACATTTCGCCTCAAAACTAACCTCAGACCAGAAAAAAAACATCGACAACCTTTTGAAGGTTCACGGGGAGTCCATAAAACGAGAGCAACTCTGGAATCAGCATGTGCTCGATCAGCGAAGAAAAGTGGTCGAGTCGGTTAACAAGAAAAATCAAAACTTGAGTGACAAAATGTACAGTGCTGATGTAGATCGCAAAGATGTTCTTCGTTATATCGAAAAAATACGAAATGGGCTTCAATCTACCGTGTTGCCTGGAGACTGGTTTGACGACATGAAGGCAGCATGGCCGAAGTTACCCTCTCTTGATAGTCTGGTGGACTTTCTCGCACTCGATGCAAGTAGGTTCGTCCTTGGTCACATCGCATTTCAAACCCGTATGGAGATCGAGGGAAGCTATCCAAATGCAACTGGTTACATTGATCTAAGACACTTCAGCCAATGTGTCTATAATGCTGCGGCCGAAATCGCCGAAATATTGACAGGTACGGTTTTCCGAGATGTAAATGAGCTCTACTTGGAGACAAATGCCTTCCGGAAGGAGTGTGCAGACAGGGGATTTGCTATACCGGAAGACGAGGACCGGAACATCTTACTACGGTGGGACTTCGAAAAAGACGAACCACTTCGCGATGAGAGAGACAAACTCCAATTTGTGCTCATCGACTTAGAAACCCCGCGGTACTAACTTGACGAAATCTTTCACTTCACTCATTATCGCAGCCATGCCTCATCATCTCCTCATCGTCGAATCTCCGACGAAAGCAAAAACCATTTCAAAATACCTCGGGCAGGACTACAAGGTTCTTTCCTCTTTTGGTCACATCCGCGATCTGCCCAAGAGCAAACTCGGCGTAGATGTCGAGAACCATTTTGCACCGACGTATGCGATTCCTCCCAAGAGTAAGAAAGCCGTGGCCGAGCTCAAAGCCGCCGTCAAAAATGCCGACATGATCTACCTCGCCACCGACGAAGACCGCGAGGGAGAGGCCATTGCTTGGCACATCATGGAGGCGCTCAAACTCAAACCCGAGAATACTCGCCGCATTACCTTTCACGAAATTACACGCTCGGCCGTGGAGGAGGCGGTAGCCCACCCTCGTGACATTGACCAGAACCTCGTGAACGCCCAGCAGACGCGCCGTATCCTCGATCGCCTTGTCGGCTACGAACTCTCGCCATTCCTCTGGCAGAAGATTCGCTACGGACTCTCCGCCGGTCGCGTGCAATCTGTGGCGATGCGTCTTATCGTTGAACGAGAGCGCGAGCGCCGAGCCTTCAACATCGAGGAGTACTGGACGATCGATGCCGAGTTTCAGAAGACAGGCATTTCCTTCCCCGCGAAGCTCGCAGAAGTCGATGGAAAGAAAATCGACAAGCTCGATCTCAAAACGGAGCAGGACGCCAAGAAGATCGTCGAGACCCTCGCGGGCGCACCTGGCACTGTCACGGCCGTCGAGAAAAAACTCGTCAAGAAAGCTCCGCCCACACCGCTGACGACGTCCACGCTTCAAATCGACGCGAACACCAAACTCGGATTGAGTTCCAAGGCTACGATGCGGCTCGCGCAGCAGCTCTACGAAACCGGTCGCATCACCTACATGCGTACGGACTCGATGAACCTGGCCGAGAAATTCCTTGGTGAAGCCCAGGCTTATATCCGCACGACGTTTGGCGAGAAGTATGCAGAAGGTGCGCGACGTTTCAAAACCAACAAAAAGGGCGCGCAGGAAGCGCACGAGGCCATCCGCCCAACAGAAGTCACCGCGACTCCGGACTCGTTGCGCTCCGCACTTGAGCCCCGCGCGTGGAAACTCTATAGCCTCATCTGGAGCCGCACCGTCGCCTCCCAACTCCCGGCTGCACAACTCAACCGCACCACCGTCGATATTTCGGTCTCTTCCACCTCCGCCACCTCTTCCACCTCCGCCGTCTTCCGCGCCTCCGGCTCCTCCGTCGCCTTCCCAGGTTTCATGAAAGTCTACCAGTCGGCGAAAGAGAAACTCCTCCCCGAGCTCGCGCAAGGCGATGCGGTCGATACCAAGTCCATCACTCCCAACCAGCACTTCACCGAGCCGCCGGCTCGCTACTCGGACGCGACCCTCGTCAAATCGCTCGAGGAATTCGGCATCGGACGGCCTTCCACCTACGCTCCAACCATCTCGACAATCATCGACCGCGGCTATGTGGAACGCGACGAGAACAAAAAACTCGCGCCCACCGACATCGCTGTGATCGTGAACGATGTGCTCGTGGGTCACTTTCCACAGATCGTCGATTACGAGTTCACCGCGACCATGGAGAACACGCTCGATGAGATCGCGGAAGGCAAGGTCGACTGGGTGCCAACGCTCGAAGCATTCTACGGCCCGTTCCACCAGAACCTCGAAACCAAAACCAAGGAGCTTGACCGCGCGGATCTCATGCCCGACCGCGTGCTGGGCAACGATCCGGCCTCCGGCCTCCCCGTCATTCTCAAGACCGGACGCTTCGGTGGATTCGTACAGATCGGTGAGTACAGCAAGGAAGACAAAAAGGCGGGAAAGCCAAAACCAAAAAGCGCATCGCTCCTCAAGGGTATGAACGTCGAGTCGGTGACGCTCGAGCAAGCTCTGTCGTGTCTCTCGCTTCCGCGCGAGGTGGGTAGGACGGAGGGCGGCGAGAAAATCGTTGCGGCCGTGGGACGCTTTGGTCCCTACCTCAAGGCGGGCGATGTAAGCGCGAGCATCAAGGAGCCGTTTGAGCCGCTCACGATCGACGAGGCAACCGCGCGTACCATCCTCAAAGAATCCGCGGAGCTCAAGAAAAAAATGCTGACCCCGATTGCCGAGTTCGGGGAGGATCACGTGAGCGGCGGCAAGATCCTGCTCAAGCACGGACGCTTCGGCCCCTATATCAGCGACGGCACGACCAACGTGTCGCTTGGAAAAAAGCGCGACCCGTCGGATGTCACCCGTGAGGTCGCACTGGAAATGCTCGCCAAAAAGCGCGCGCAGGGAACGCGAAAAAGAAAAAAGGGATCATTCAGATAACGAAAACCACCCCGAGCTAGTGGTTCGATGGAACTCACCAGGGTGGTTTTTGCATTCCTGTTACGCCGCCGCAGCTCCTTGGGTTCCCTCGACCCCCTCGGCCTCGTCATCTTCTTCTCGTTCGATCTCGTGCATTTCTTCGTACACCATGATGCGCGCGACTTCGGCTCCATACTTTTCCGAAAGACGTACGAAGCGTTTGTGATCCCGTTCCTCCTTCAACTTCTTCTTTTTTGCGTCGGTGTCGGCTTTTCTCTCCTGCTTCACTTCCTCGGCGCGAAACTCCTTCAAAAACTTTTCCGCGAGCTTCTTGCGATCCTCTTTGTGCTTCTTGAGATGCTCCAACAGGGACTTGTCAATCCCCAACCACTTGGCCGTCTTGTCCATAAAATCCGCTGACGACTTCATGATCGGTCGCAACGGCCAGGGAAGTTTTTTCAAGGACATCGAGAGCAGCTTGTTGCCGAGCCGATCCACGCCGCGCGCGAGCCCGTCGATAACCGGCAATGACTTGTATCCAACGTATACGAGCAAAGCGGCAACCTTGTATCCCAGTAAACCCAACGCAGCCATCACGGCTTTTTTCCCAGAATAATCCAGGAGCTTAGCCTTCTCGAACTCCGCTCGTTCAAGATCTGACAGCTTTACGAGTTTCCCGTCCGGCAGACGATCTGCATCCACCACGTGCACCGCTCCCGCCGGAGCCGCTTCCGCGCCCTCTCTTCGCGTCGCCACGAGTGTCGCCGAGTCAAGCGCCTCGCGAATTTGCGCCGCTTGCATCGCCTCTCCGGAGGGACGCTTCCCTCTTGGTTCTCCTGCTGGACGTTCGCCAGAACGATCTCGATCGCGACGGCGACCTCGCCCAGCTTCAACTGCCGCTCCTTCTGGAGGATCCACGGGAATTTCTGCGGAACGGCGTGATTCAATGGCCATAGACGTACATTTAATTGCTCTCAAGATAGCCCAAAATTTCTGCGTTGTCAATGTAGGCGAGGTCTTTACGTTCCCTCACAGCCCAGGTATCGTGAGCTATGATGACGTGTCAAGGATCCTATGAACGAAACGACCTACACCTACGACGAGCTTGAACGCCTCGTCCTCAAAACGTACAAGACACCGGACATTGAAATGCTCCGACGAGCGTTTGCGTTGGCGAACAGCGCGCACGAAGGCGAAGTTCGTCTCACCGGACATCCCGTGATTTCCCATCCGCTCGCGGTTGCGCACCGGCTTGCGCAGATGGGCCTGCATCTTAACGTCGTCACCGCCGGACTGTTGCATGATGTCGTGGAAGATTCCCCTATCACGATCGAGGATCTGAAAGTCCAATTCGGCGAGGACATCGCCGGACTCGTCGAGGCCGTGACGAAACTCAAGCACGGGATCAAATATCGCGGAGCGGAGCGCTACGCGGAGAACATGCGCAAGATGTTTCTGGCCATGGCAAGCGACGTGCGCGTCGTGTTCATGAAGTTTGCCGACCGGCTCCATAACCTCGAGACTCTCTACGGACAGCCCAAACATAAACAAGAACGCATCGCACGCGAGAGCCTCGAAATTTACGCGCCGATCGCTGGACGCTTGGGCATGAGCGAGTTCAAAGGGGAACTGGAAGACGGCTCCTTCGCGTACCTGCAGCCGAAAGAATACCAGCGCATGAGAAACATCATGGACATTAAAGTGCGCGAGAAAGGTGCCTATGTGAGTCGCATCATCGACCAAGTAGAGAAGCTCCTCAAGCAGACAAGCGTATCTGACTTCCAGGTTCATGGCCGCATCAAGCGACTGTTCAGCCTCTACAAAAAACTCAACAAGTACCAAGGGGACTTGAGCAAAATCTACGACCTCATCGCCGTGCGCGTGATCATGGGGGACGTGGAGGAGTGCTACATGGCGTTGGGACTGTTACATCAAAAATGGCGCCCCGTGCCCGGACGCATTAAGGACTACATCGCCCAGCCCAAACCCAACGGCTACCAGTCCTTGCACACCACCGTCTTTACCGAAAACGGCGAGATCGTCGAGTTTCAAATTAGGACGCTGGAGATGCACGAGCTGGCCGAATACGGAATCGCGGCGCACTGGAGATATAAAGAAGGATCTCGCAAGGCCGTGAAAAACACGCGCTGGATGGAAGAGCTCGCACAGATCCAAAAAGAACTGCAGAGCAAAAAAGACTTCATGGAGCAGCTGGAGGTCATGAAAATCGATGTGTTCAAGGATCGCATTTTCGTGTTCACGCCACAGGGCGACGTGATCGATCTTCCCGAAGGCGCCACGCCGATTGACTTTGCCTACGCGATTCATACCGAAGTCGGCAACAAGTGCACGGCCGCGCGCGTGAACGAAATGATGCGCAACCTGGACACGACCCTGCTCTCGGGCGACATCGTCGAGGTGATCACGGACAAAAACCGTCGCGGCCCCAATCCCGACTGGCTCAAATTCGCCAGAACCCGCCACGCGCGCAGCAAAATCAAGGACGGCACTCGGCACACAGTCAAAGGTTGGTTCGCGGAGGTACTAAAGGGAAGAGAGAAGGCGAAAAAATAGGCGAGGTCCCAATTCGAGTTAAGCTCAAGGACCTCGCCCTTAAAATCCGGATAATCGATCTAACAAGTCGAGCAGTTCCTCTCGCGAGTAAAAGGCGATCGAGATGCTCCCTTTGCCGCTGGACTCTTTGATCTCCACCTTTGTTCCCAGAATCTCGCGCAGACGTTTTTCATGGGCAAGAAGGTTGGGGTCTTTGCGGGAGGACTTCGACGAACTCTTACGAGAGACGCTCGTGACCCGCGCCTCGGCCTCGCGCACACTCACGCCGCCGCGGAGCATGGCCTGAAACAACGCCTCGCGCTTCATCTCATTGGACTCCGCCAAAAGGGTGCGCGCGTGCGACTTGGTAATTTTTCCATCGCGCAGGGCGTGAAGCATCTCGTCTGGAAGCTCGAGAAGTCGCAGGATGTTGGCTACATTGGAACGGCTCTTCCCTACTCGCTTGCCGACTTCTTCTTGAGTGAGATTGAACTCGTCCACGAGTGCCTTGTACGCTAGCGCTTCCTCAAGGGCATTCAAATCTTGTCGTTGGATGTTCTCGATGAGTGCGAGCTCCAGCTTCTGCTGCTCGTTGGCGTCACGAACAATGACCGGCACGGTCTTGAGTCCCAGCGTGCGAGAGGCACGCAATCGTCGCTCGCCCGCGATCAGCTCGTACTTACCTCTCGCGCGCGTCACGATCAGCGGCTGCAAGATGCCGTGCTCTTTGATGCTGGCGATGAGGTCCTCAAGCTCGGCTGGCGAAAAATGCTGACGAGGCTGACGCGGGTTCTGAACAACGTCGCCAACAGGGACGTCAAGAACTTGCGTGCGAGCTTCAGGAATCACTTGCTCGGTGATGCTTTGCTTTTGTGGAATCAGGGAACCAAGCCCTCTTCCTAATGCTGAATGTGTCATAGCTAGATGCGGCCTTCTTCACGGAGTAAGAATTCTCGGGCAAGACGCTCATACGCCTTGGCGGCTTTCGACGTCGGGTCATAGCCCAAAATCGTTTTCCCAAAACTCGGCGCCTCGGCCAAGCGCACGGAGCGCGGAATCACGGAGCGGAAAATCTTATCAGGAAAATAGCGGTAGAGTTCTTCGAGAACTTCCTTCGAGAGTCGCGTGCGACCATCGTACATCGTAATGACCGCTCCCATGACTTCCAAGTCCGGCTTCAGGTTGTCGCGCACGAGGTTCACGGTGTTGAGGAGTTGCGAGAGACCTTCGAGAGCAAAGTACTCGGCTTGGACAGGGATGAGGACGGAGTCCGCTGCCACGAGCCCGTTGATGGTGAGCATCCCAAGGCTCGGCGGGTTGTCGATGAAGATATAGTCGTAATCGTTGCGGACTTCGAGGAGTGCCTTGCGCAAAAAGTGCTCGCGTTCTTGTGCGTTGACAAGCTCCACACTCGCCCCTGCAAGCGCTTGGGTTGCTGGCAAGATACTCAATCCTTCGTGCGCGGTCGGATGGATCAGGTTGCGCATGGAGTGGGAACCCACAAGTCCCTCATATATTCCAGCCGGTAAAGTCTTGTGATCAATGCCGACACCTGAAGTTGCGTTGGCTTGTGGATCAAGATCGACAAGCAAGATGAACTTTCCAGCAGCAGCTAAAAACGCGGCCAAATTCAAAGCCGTCGTTGTTTTCCCCACACCTCCTTTCTGATTAACTACGGAAATAATGTGCGCCATAAGGAGTGTGCATAGTATACAACCTATTTCACGATCACTCAAAAAATAGTATCCTTGTGAGGTATGGCAAAACAAATTAGTCCGTTCCTTAACATGCTTCGCGACTCCGTTGGTGGCGCGATCGCCGGTCTCATCGCGGGTCTCATTTTGGGACTCGCCATTAAGTACATCACGCTCATCGTCTTGCCAGAGATGTTCGAGGGTGGACCTGAAGTCTTTGCTCCGTTCATGGGCATGGGACTTGGAACCCTCGTGGGCGCCATCCTGGGCGGCTTCGCTGGGTTGAAGCAGGAGTAGATCGATGATCTCGAACGCTGGACATTCCAGGGTGTTTTTGATATTCTTGCGTCGCTACGTAAAAAAGAAAGATATGCCGCGGTGGCGGAATTGGTAGACGCGCAGGACTCAAAATCCTGTATGGGTAACCATGTGAGGGTTCGATTCCCTCCCGCGGCACCAAGAAGCATCAAAAAAGCGATCTGCTTGTGCTTCGGTCGGAAACTCGTTCGCCGTAGGTTTACCTACGTCTCACGAGCTTTCCTCCCTGCAGCACATCGCATCTCATCTTTTTTGAAGCTTCTTGTTCTGCACGCAAGCAACATGGCTGGGTAGCTCAGTTGGTTAGAGCGTGGGACTCATAAGCCCGAGGTCGTGGGTTCAACTCCCACCCCAGCTACCAAAAAAGACTGTCACATTGAGACAGTCTTTTTTTGTTCCCCTGCTTCTTGACTTCCCGCCCTGCGTCCTCTATCCTATCGCTCGCGGGGTAGAGCAGCCTGGCAGCTCGCTTGGCTCATAACCAAGAGGTCACCGGTTCAAATCCGGTCCCCGCAACCACCGAGCTGAGCTCGGTTGGCTACGCAGAGGGCGAAGCTGAGCTTCGCCGAGGGTCAACCGAATGTACCGAAGCGAGGTGAGGCCAGCTAAGCTGGCCATAATCGAGGTCATATCGGTGGACAAAACAAGTCGCGAACGCGACTTGTTTTGGTATCATGAACTGGTATGTTTTTTGTGTACGTCTTGTTTAGTCTCCGAGATCGAAAGCTCTAGGTTGGATTTACAACAAATATCCAACGACGGATAAGTGAACATCAGCAAGGCAACGTACCGTCCACGAAAGAGCGCTTGCCTTTGAAGTTGATCTACTACGAGGCATATCTCACCCGAGTCGAAGCTGAGCGACGAGAGAAATATCTTAAAGGTGGAAATGGAAGAAATCAGATGAAGATTCAAATCGCTGACACGTTAAAAACTTGTGGCTATAAGTATCTCTAGGATACGTTTCGTGATTTTCCAATTCTCAAGGAAAATGCTATCCTCTCTTTACGCACTATGACCCTCACAACCCATGCGACCCTTGGGGCAGTCATTGGACACGCAACCGGTAACCCGTTGCTTGCTTTTATTTTCGGCTTCATTTCGCACCTCCTTATCGACATGATCCCGCACGGGGACACGGGCATCGCGGACAACTACCGCGTGCACAAGCGCCGTCGCAAACAAGCCGTGGCCTACGTCATGGTCGACGCCGTCATCGCGATTCTCTTTGTCCTACTGCTTGCCAACACCCGCGACATCGAATCCATGCGAGCCTACTCCTGGGGCATCGTCGGCGGCGTGTTGCCGGATCTGCTGGTCGGCATCTACGAGGTCACCAGGACGCGCCTCCTACGCTGGTTCAACACCCTGCACTTCTTCTTCCATGACTACTTCGTGAAGCGCAAGGGTGATGTCCCCCTCTACTATGCCATCATGGCCCAGATCGTACTCATCGCCTATCTTCAAACCAAACTTTAACCTCCCACTATGAACTCACGTCTTCATGCCCTGTGCACGCCTCAATGGATCCTGCGCATCGCCGTCGCGGGCGAATTTATCGGCCATGGCGTCTTTGCCCTCCAGGGTAAGGAAAGCTGGTTTAAGTACTTCACCCCGTTTGGAATCACCGACGAACAGACGATCGTCAATCTATTATTGATCGTCGGTATCGTCGATGTCCTCTTGGCGATTCATATTCTCGTGCGACCGGTTCGCGTGCTCGTTCTGTGGATGGCGTTCTGGGGACTATGGACCGCCCTTGTCCGTTGGCCATTTGGACCCGATCCCCTCTGGGACTTCGTCGAGCGCTGGGCCAACTGGGGCGCGCCGCTTGCGCTCTTGCTCCTCATGGGCTGGCCAAAAAAAGTAAAAGAGTGGTTACAGTAACGAATTCGATCCACAAGCGAACGTTGACAGAAGGTATACTTTCTGATGTAATGAATCTAGCAGTCGGGTAAACCCGTTACTGGTGTCAAACAAAACCCCTCGTCCTAACAGATCGCGGGGTTTTGTTTTTTTCACGACGGATGCTGTTCTCGTGCGCTCGAATAGAAGACTACGCCACTCCGAACAATAATGTCCGATCGGACATAATTGATCGTGCAGCTCGGCGACCACCGAAAAAATGACCCAATTTACGAATCTGGTCTGTTAATAAGAAATCCATGCCTTCATCGATTTTGTCCGATCCCACTTCGCTCGACGTTGTCGAGCTTCCGCCGTCGCTCACAGAGCTATGGCGGACAGGTCGAGGGACAGGTCGGACATTATTGTTCGCTCGGCTCACCTCGCCGTTTCGAATCCCGTCAGGTCCACTAAGTCAAGTCGAAGAACCAACCTCTTCCAAAATCTTCAACGTCTCCTGCGCGGCGCGTTCCCAGCTAAACTCGGCAGCGCGCGCGAGGCCGAGCTCGCGGATTTCGCGCACGCCCTCGGGAATGAGCAGGCACTGCGTGAGGGCGAAGCTCATCGCTTCGATATTATCGGGGTCGACATACACCGCTGCGTCGCCACCGACTTCTGGAAACGCGCCGCGATTCGAGGCGATCACAGGAGTCCCCACGGCCATCGCTTCCAAGAGCGGCAGCCCAAAGCCCTCATCCCACGACGGATACAAAAGACACGAAGCGCGCGCAAGCAAATTCCACTTCTCTTCCTCGGTAACCGGTCCCAGAAACTGGATCACCCCATTTGGCTCTGTGTCTTTCCACGCGTGGTTAATCCTTTCGAGCTCCTCTTGGATTTCTCTCGTGTGCCATCCCTTTTTTCCCGCGACGATAAACCGCACCTGCGAAGCCTGCTCTGGTCGGCTCTCCAAAAACGCATGGAACGCTCGGAACGCATTGATCAAATTCTTCCGCGGCTCGATGGTGCCCAGGAACAACACGAACTCCCGGTCAAACGGAAACCGTGTACTCGCTTCCGCTCCCGAAAGCGCGGCGTAGGCTTCACTCAAGTCCACCCCCTCGTGGACGACTTGTACTCTTCCATCCGTCGAGGGCATAAACTCATGGAGCTTGTGCTGTGTCGCGCTCGAAACCGCGATGATCTGACTGGCTCGCTCAAGGCTGTTTGGGACAACCACCCGCGTGGCAAAACTCTGTTGCGAAGGAAACCACTCTGGATGTTCGTAGATCGCCAGGTCATGCACGGTCACCACGCTCTTTCCTCGCCAGCCAAGCGGAATCTGTCCGAACGGCGAAAAGAGGATATCGGGTCGTCGCAGGAGGAAGCGCAGCGGGAACACGGCGTGGCGAGAGACAAAGGAGAGTCTGGGTCCCCATGAAGGCAGGAGCGTCACTCGCGTCTGTGTCTCAAGCAAGTCTTGTCGACGCACGCGATTCAAGCTCGATGGAAGCGAAATAAAAAAATCGTGTTCCTTTCCCTCCCGCAAGAGTGCCTGGGTGATCGACCATGAGTAGTGTTCGATCCCGGCTCCGCGAGAACCGTCGGGAGCGCATAGGGTTGTTCCGTCGATGGCGATCCTCATAGGAGTTGTAGGCCGGTAAACACGCCTTGGGTGACGGCGAGGATGGCAAGCGTCCCGATGAAGGCACCGGAGATAATCGAGAGCGCGGCCAGACGCCGATCAATCGCGAAGATTACGGCCAACGCACTCGCTGTCCACACTCCCGTCCCAGGTCCAGGCGCGACCACAAGCAAGAACAGAAAAAACGCACCCCACTTCGAGTAACTCTCTCCAAACTTTTTCACTTGTGTGTCTCGCCAGCTGACAAACCATTGGTCGAGCCGAGGAATCCGTCGATGGATGATCTCAAGAGCCGGCGTCAGCAAGGCAAAGACAAACGGCACAGGAACAAGGTTCCCCGCAAAGGTTGCGACAAACGCTGTCCAAGGAGAAAGGTGGAGCGCAAAGATGGCGACCGGTAGAGCAAGTCGCGTTTCGGTCAAAGGCATAATCGCGAGTACAAACGCGATCAGCTCCGGCGGCAACCCCTCCAGCCACACAAGCAGGGTGTCAATCATAACGTTGTCCAGTCAAACGTCTTATATGCCCAGACCGCAAGCGACTTCACATCCTGAAATCGTCCTTCTTTCGTTTCTGATCCCAGCACGACGACAATAATCTCTCCTGCTCCGTCGTAGGAGAAGAGCGTTCCAAGCCCGTATCCAGCTTCAGGAAGGTAGCCCGTCTTGCCACCGACGATATCGTAAGGCGGTTGGTCGACAAAGGTTCCCAAGAGCTCGTCCGTTGATTCAACCAGATATGTCCGTCCCGAGGATCCAGTAATGGTCGCGTAGGAGAGCTGCGTGATCTGGGCAATCGTCACGTTCTCCAAAATCTTATCGAACAGAATCGCAAGGTCGGTTACGACCGACACGTTTTTGGCGGAGAGGCCGGTCGTGTCATCAAACGTGGTGCGCTGCATCCCGAACTCAGCGGCTGTTTCGTTCATGGTCGCAATAAAATCGCCAAGCGACATCCCGCTCAAGCGTGCGAGCGCGGCCGTGGAACTGTTGTCGCTCCCAACAAGACTTGCCGTCAACAGATCCCTCACCGTCACTGTCTCGCCGATCCCAAGATGAAACGCGGCGCCATATCGAATATCCTCCTGCGTCAACGTGGCTGGGGCATCCAAATCTGGATCCCCCTGCAAGAAGACATACGCCGTCATGAGCTTGGTGATGGACCCAATCGCCCGCGGAGCGGTCATGTTCTTCTCAAACAGCACCTCGTGTGAGGCGCGATCCACCACGATGGCGCTCTGGGCGCTCGTCACCACCCCCATGCTCGCCAAAACCAATTTGACCGGAGCACGAGCACGATCGGGAGCTTCGGGCAGTCGATGAGAAATCACCTCGTAGGCTTCGAACAAATCAAGGGGGCGCGTCGCCGTGGCAGGGAGTGTCACTCGTGCCTCAAGCTCTCCCGCGTCGGCCGGAAAAAATTGCAGCACAGTGGAGGCGAGCAAAAGTTGGGTGAATAGCTTGATCATCATACCTGCGTCTCTTCCGGTCCTCGACTCAAAAGCTCGTCGATCTTTTCGTTGTGATGAAACGTCTCGTAATCCGAAAGGGCATCAAGCCGGTTCACGCCAATCGCCTGCAAAAATTCATGACTCACCGTGTAGACAGGTTGGAGACGTTGCTTGTCCTGTTCCTCGAGAATGAAGCCACGGATGAGCAAATTGCGTAAAATGAGCGAGCAGTTCACGCCGCGGATCACTTCGATCTCGGGCTTGGTGATGGGGCCGCGATAGGCGATGATGGTGAGCGTTTCCAGACTCGGTCGCGTGAGCGGACCCGATGCTTCCTTCTTGAGGAACTTCGCTACCGTCTCCCCGACGCTCGCGTTTGATACAAACTGCACCGCTCCGTTTTGCTCCATGAGGTGAAGACCTGAACCGTCCACGTTAAAACGACCGACGATGTCATCGATCGCCTCGCGCACCACTTCCTGCGAGAGGCCCAGGTGCTTGCGCAGGTCGGAAAGCTTGATCGGCTTTGCCGCGGCAAAGAGCACGGCTTCAATCGTAGTAGTTACCATACCTAGTCAACACGTTTTATTTCGATCTCATCGAACACGCCCGACTGGATCACCTGCACGGCTCGCTGCTTCACCAGCTCGAGCAGTGCGAGGAAGCTCACCACGATGTCCACCTTCGACTTCCCCGCGCTGGCAATCTGACGGAACGTCATCTTTGTGCGCGAGAGGATCGCCTCATGGATCTCCTGCAGGCGTTCCTTTACCGAGACGACACGCTCCAAAGCGGCGGTCTGTAATCTGAAAAATGGTTCGAGGCGCTTGAGGAGCCCGGCGAACGCCTCGCGCAAATCCTCGATGCGCAAATTCGTCGCCACCTCGCCGATGTTCAGTCGCACCACATCGGGGGTGGCGCGCCCAAACGCCCAGAGCGTGCTGTCAAATCGCTCCTCGAGCGTACGTGATGCATCGACGAATTCTTTGTAGAGCCGCAACTGGAGCGCGAGCGTGGACGGATCTTCCTCCGGCTCCACTTCGATGGGGAGAATCGCCTGAGACTTGAGCAACAACAGCTTCGTCGCGACCACCAAAAAATCCGCCAGCTCGTCGGGCGGGACTTCCTGACGGTTCATGTACTCGAGATACTTTTCCGTGACGGCCCCAAGCGACACTTCGGTAATCGGAAGCTCCTGACCTTGAATCAACTCCAAAAGAACATGAAGTGGTCCATCAAATGTTTCCAATTTTACCTCAAAAGCCATAGGCTCCCTCATTGTACCAAACAAATAGAAAAGCGGCTTACACAGAAGGAAAGCCGCTCGTTGACCCCCTCGATCAGGGGGTGAGGCGCGTGACGCCTCGGTAGAGGTAGGTCACCTCGCGCACGTTGCCCAGCCCCGTGAGGAGCATGAGCATGCGGGAGAGGCCGAAGCCGAAGCCGCCGTGGGGAGGCATGCCGTAGCGAAAGAAGTCGAGGTAGAACTGGATGCTCTCCAGATCGATCCCCTTCTCCATCGCCTGTGCCGTGAGGACGTCGAGCCGGTGCTCGCGCTGAGCGCCGGTGGTGACTTCCGTGCCCTTCCAGATGAGGTCGTAGCTCTTGCTCCGCCCCTGCGCGTCGCGCATGTGGTAGAAGGCGCGGGTGTGCGCCGGCCAATCCGTCACGAAGACGAACTCGTGGCCATACTTCTCCTTCACCCACTCCGCGAGCAAGCGCTCGCCCTGGGGGTCGAGGTCGCCGTCGCGCTCGGGGATGTGACCCTTCTCCTGCTTGAGGATCCGAAGGGCCTCCTCCATCGTGACGCGCGGGAACGGAAGGGAAGGTACGACCACCTCGACCCCGAAGGTCTCGATGATCTCCGCCCCGAGTTGGTCGTGGACGATCTGGAGGACGTAGGCGAGCCACTCCTCCTCTACCCGCATGATGTCCTCGTGGGAGTCGACCCACGAGACCTCGACGTCGACCGAGGTGAACTCGGTGTCGTGGCGCACCGTGTGGGACGAGTTGGCCCGGAAGACCGGACCGATCTCGAACACCATTCCCCAGCCGGCCGCCATGGCCATCTGCTTGTAGAACTGCGGGCTCTGGGCGAGTGACGCCGTACCGCCGAAGTACGGCAGAGTGAAAAGCTCGGCGCCGCCTTCGGAGGCCGCACCCATGAGCTTGGGCGAGTGCATCTCGGTGAAGCCCTCACGAACCCACCAGTCGCGCATCGCGTGCTCGATCAGCGTCTGGAGTCGGAACACCAGGCGCATCGCCGGACGGCGCAAGTCGAGGTAGCGCCAGTCGAGCCGTACGTCCAGCGCCGACTTGTCGTCGGCCGGCAACGGTGACTGGGCGAGGCCGACGACCTCCACGCGCGTGGGTGTGATCTCGAGTCCACCGTGCTTCACGCTCGGGTTCTCCTTGGAGACGCCCTCGAGGACGACCGCGGACTCACGCGGGATCGCGACGAGCTCCGCGGCGAGCGCCTCGTTGTCGGGCTTGTAGAGAGCCACCTGAACGGTGCCCGACTCGTCCCGCAGGACGAGGAAGAGCATCCGCTTGGTGTCGCGGATTTGCACCACCCATCCGCAGACGCGGACGGGCTGACCGAAAGCTCCGCGAAGGGCGGAAATGAGGGTGCGATTCATCGATTCCTCCGTGTCACAGTTCCCCTCTGTTCTGAGGAGACCTGGCCGAGCATCTTGGCAAAAACCTTTATATTTGTCAACAAACTACCCGCAGTAAAAAAAGAAAATCCCCATCAGGAGAGGGGATCGTTAAGGATAGACTGGACGGTGAAAGAGGCGAGGAAACGGGATGGTATCCCTCACATGGGAAGCGCCCAAGAGCCAGCGCAGGAATCGCTCTAGACCCATCCCAAAGGCGGTGTGCGGCACCATGCCGAACTCACGCATCTCACGGATCCAGGCATAACGCGAATCATCTGCCTTCCCCTTCTCCCTCATACGCTCATCGAGCATGTCTATGTCGATGATCTTCTCGGCCGTGCCCAGCAGCTCCCCGAACCCTTCCGGAGAGATAAGATCAGCCGTGCGCGTCAGCTCCAGGTCGTTGGGATCGATGACGTACGGGAACGGCTCGATGGTGCGAGGATTGCCGACGATCCAGAAGGGGCCGTCGAAGAGCTTCCCCAGCTCCACTTCGCCATCGCCGCTGATGCCCTCACCGAACGTGATCTGGTGACCCTGCTCCTGTAGGAACGCGATTGCCTCTCGGTAGCCGATGCGCTGGTAAGGAGGTTCTCCTTCCTTGCACGCATAGCTCGTACCCAGCAGAGCCGCCACACGCTCGCCTTCTTCGCGACACGCTTCGATGGTCGTGCTCACAAGGTTCTCGGTGAAGGCCATGATGGTCTCAAGATCTCCATCGGGAAGCTCGGCCTTCACGTGCCAGTACTCCATCAGGTGACGGCGGCTCTTCGAGCGCTCCCCGCGGAAACTCGGCCCCATGTTGTAGACCGCACCGACCGCATGGGCCGCGGCCTCGAGGTAGTACCCCACGCACTGCGTGAGGAAGATGGGGTCCTGGTCGGCGGCGTCACCCGCGAGCTTGAACGAGATCGCGGTACGATCTTCGTACAGCGGAACCGGTGTGAGCACTGGCGCCGTGAACTCGATGATGCCGTGCTTGTCGAACCAGCGGCGCATGACGCGCATGACCGTGGAACGGAAGCGCATGATCGCGACGAGCTTAGGGTGACGCAGGTAGAGATGTCTGTTCTGCAGGACGTGGTCGGCGTAGCGAGGATCGAAGATGTCGAAGTCCTCACGCAGGCCCGGCGACATGGTCCCCGTGCTTGCACTGACGACTTTGACCGTCTCGGCCCGCAGCTCGAATTGGTGATCACGGTCCACCTGGCGCATGATCCCCGTGACCCGGATCGAGCTCTCAACCCGAAGACTGGTGAGCTCGTCGAACTGCTGCCTGGTGAACGAACCATGCTCCACGACCACCTGGATCGTTTGGTTGTGATCCGTAACCAAATCCCAGAACAGGATGTTCTTATGAGCGCGGCGGCCGGTGATCCAGCCCAAAAGCGCGATTTGCGTGCCCGGCACGATGACCGGAACAACCTGTTCGAGGCGAGCAGACATAGCGTCCCCCTTCGATTATGAAGGTGCCTCGCAGCGGATTTGCTACGAGGGGGCATCATTTCACGCAAATCTTTGAATTGTCAAATGAAACCAGCTAAGATCAGCGTGGAGGTATTCATGGATATTCCTCGCGACGCGTACCTGGCCGATGCCCTACAATTCACAAACAAGGAGGTGGCGTGGCAGGCCCTCTTGATGGCCTGGCTCCCCAGGACGATCATCGATGTGCACAGTCACTGCAGCGCGGCTGAGCACGTCCTTTCCATGGACGAACGAACTTGGGGACACATGCTCTCCACGTTCCCCTGGCTGACTCTGGAAGAATCCGTACTCCTGCACGAACGTTTCCTCCCAGGCAAACGCGTTCGAACGCTTCGGTTCGCAAAGACCTTCCGCGGTGTCGATCACCGCGCGGCCAACGAATACCTGCTTACAGGAAGTACCCGGGACGACCGAGTCGCTCTGTACGGTCTGCCGGACGATCCAACGTACACCATCGCTCAGATGCGAACGGGTCGATACGCGGCGCTGAAGATGTACTACTCGTACCTCTCGCCGCCGGCCACGGAGATCTACCAGTACTTCCGTCCCGAGATCCTTGCAGTCGCGCAGGAACTCGATCTCCCGATCATTCTGCACCTGCCGCGCATCGTCACAAGGTGTGCAGATCAGCTGCGACACCTACTCACAGACTTCCCCCGACTGCGCATCGTGCTGGCCCACATGGGCCTCACCAAGATGGTCGTACCGGGATTGGAGAAACTCTACAAAGAATTCGCCAGTCACCCGAACGTCTATCTGGATACCGCCATGGTGCCAGATGCGGACGTCCTCGCGCTGGGACTCCGCCACTTCTGGCACGAACGCGTCCTCTACGGGTCGGACGACCCCCTCTCGCTCATTCGAGCTCACGCGTACAGCCATCCGCAACTCGGCGAGCGTCTCGTCACGCTCTACCCGTACCACTGGGTCGATCCAGAAGAGCATGCGCAGTACCGCCACCTGGCCGATGGGGTGACTCACTCACTCTGGCCTTGTCTGCAGGCCATCCGCGAGGCGATCGAGGCTCTCCATGAGAGTGACCGCGACATCGCCAAACAGAACATCTTCCACAACAACGCCGTTCGCATGTACGGCTTCTAGGACCGACGGGTCCTTTTTTAATGAAATGCTGGTTCGAAATGACTTACCACCTCTCCAGAATCTTCGATCCATGGATAGATGAACTCCCCCGGCACCAGGCTACCGACAACGATTGTGCGTATGAAAAAAGCCCGAGTAGGGCTCGTAGGAGGCGAGTTCAGGTAGTAGTGAACTCGATGAAGATTTGCTCGACGCGCGTTTGGACTATCTCAGAAGCGAGCGGTTGATCGCTGTGTTGCTGGATCTGCTGATTCAACTCCTCGAGGAACCCCAAGAGGATTGCAACATCGCGTTGGAGCTTGGCCTGCTCGGCCGTGTCGCGATCGTACGCCTCGGCCACATCTGGATTCTGCCAGATGTTCGATCGATCGAAGTGACCATGTACTTCCGGCTCGGGCAGGCTGGCCCAAAACCATTCCGCCATACGATGGTCGCTCTCACCCAATCGTGCCAACTGGTCCGACAAGATGGTGTTCACCAGATGATCCAACTGAGCACGCGTGCGCTCAAAGTCAGATGTTTGCATGCGTTCAAGGAGCTGTTCCAATAGCTCCTGGGCGTTCTCCCGCATCCTAGCCGAGGGGAATCTTCGCGGGTAAAACACCCAAGCCACGATAATGACAAGGGGAACCAAAACCAACACACTTTCGAAACCGGTCATGAGCGCCTCCAGTACAATCTTCGCAAAGAGCAACTCTCACGTCAATCCCCATCATTGTAAACTCAACACGTAGAAATTCAAAATCCCCCTGCCATAGCTGGGGGATTACTTACACTCACTTATGATTATCTCAAACGTTTAGCAATCTCAGCCAACTGGTCATCATCCGCGCGCTTAGAATCGTTTGAACAGATGTATCCGGGATACTGCTCGAAAAACGAATCAATCGGCGAGGCGTGCTGTTTCCATTCTTGATCATTGGTGCCGTGAAGCGGAAAAAGTTTCGCGTGAATATGATTCACGCCGAATCCCTCAAACACCATGCCGGTCCGACCCACGTCTTCAAACGCCGCATCGATCTTTTGAGCCACCACCTTGGTAGCCAGAACAAGCGAGGTCAACACATCATCCGGCAGAGCAAATGCGTACGAATCATGATGCTCCTTGGTGATCACAACCGTCACACCGGGAGTGTTTGGGAAGATGGAGAGAAAGGCCATGTGACGATCATCCTCCCAAACAATATGGGCAGGAGACTCTCCTTTGGCAATCTGACAAAAGATACAATCCATACGATTATGGTCTTAAGCGCTGGACGTCGCGTGGGAAGATCGTCGCTTCCTTGATGTTTTCAAGTCCCAGGATGTTTTGTGTGAGACGCTGGAGTCCCAGTCCCCATCCCCCTTCTGGAGGAATCCCGTACTTGTGCATCATGAGGTAGTCCTCAAACTGGGCGGGATCAAGCCCCTTGTCTTTGATGGCTTGCAGCTGGTCGTCGTACTTATTCACGCGCATACCCCCTGAAATGATCTCACTGCCAAACCCGATGAGATCAAACGTGATCGTATTCGTCGGATCTTGAGGATCACGCATGGCGTAGAAGGGTCGCTTGCTCGTGGGATAGTCTGTCACCATGACGAATCCACAGTTGTGGTGCTTGGGTCCCCACTCTTTCGAGAGCCACCGCTCTGCCGCGGGTGAAAGGTCTGGCTCGCTGGTTTCGTCGATCCCAGCCTCATCCTTATATGCTTGCAACGCGTCCTTCAACTTGATGCGAGGGAACCGATCGCCCACCGGAGGCAAGGTCGCTCCAAGAAGTGCAAGCTCGGGGCCACATTCTGTTTCGACGGTCTTGAGCATCTGGCGAATGGCCCCCTCCGCGTAGTCGAGAATCTCGTCGAGCCCATCCACAAACCCCACCTCGAACTCCAACTGGTTGAACTCGGTGAGGTGGCGTGACGTGGCAAACTTCTCGGCGCGGAAGGACGTCGATACGCCATACACGCCCTCGTAGACTCCCATCGTGATCTGTTTGTAGAGCTGGGCCGATTGCGTGAGCGTGGCTTCGCGGCCGTAGTACTCCACACGGAAAAATTCTGCGCCCCCCTCACTGGCCGCACCCGCGAGTACGGGGAAAAAGATCTCGGTAAAGCCCTGCGACTCCATGAAGGAACGAAAACCGTGTACGATCGCAGCCTGCACACGGAAGATGGCGCGCTGCTTGGGATGGCGCAGGGTGACGACGCGGTTGTCGAGCAATGTGTCGAGTTGCACGTCGACCTCTTCCTTATTGATCTCCACAGGCACGACATCGCGCACCGGCGAAAGTATCTCGACGCTCTTCGCCTGAATCTCAACTTCGTTCGCGTTGGGGTCTTTGGACTGTTTCTTCACGACCTCGCCAATCACTTTCAAGACGGTCTCGACCTGCAGGCCGCGAAGTGCCTCGAGCTGCTCGGCGGTCAAGACGACCTGCACCAGGCCAGTGCGGTCACGCAGGATCGCAAAGCCAAATTTTGAGAGATCACGAAGGCGGTGGAGCCATCCGGCCACGATTACGGTTTCTCCGAGCTTGCCGGGAAGCTCGCGGACAAGAATACGGTTTTGCATAACGTCAGTTCAATTCAATTGCGCCAATATAACTTGCGTACGCGTCAGGAAGCTCGAGTTCGACTTCCTCGCGCGTTTGCGTGTTGACGAGCTTCAGGGAGGAGTCGTCCGTATTCATCACCACCAGCCAGTCCCCCACCCAATCGACCACCCAACCGTCGGTGAGATAGTCTTCGTCGGTGATCGCCTCGGCCTCAAAATCTACGAGGTACCAACGATTACCTTCGTCCCAAAGCCTCACGACGTAGCGGCCATTACCCTCTGGATCAAGTCTGGGTTGATCCCATGCCCGCTCCTCGTCGACGAGAAGGTCTGTCGATTCAAGCGTCTGAAGGTCGAGGATACGAATTGTCGCGGGAGGGAGAAGCTCGTCGTAGGGGCCATCTCCGCTGGGTTCACGTCCTGTACTGATCGAGAGCAAACGGCCACCCTGCGCATCCAAGCTTGAGAGAAACCAGCTGTCCAGATCCACGAGCGTATCGAGTCGTGTTGCTTCAACGGTTGCGAGATCAACTCGCCACACGCCCGCAACGGTGGCCTCGCAGGCACAGACCTCATGCACATAGAGGTACGCGCCCTGGTCGTCAACAACGAATGGCTCGAGCTCAAACTCTCCTTCATCGTAGTCAAACACCGATTCCGGAATCGAGACAGCAACTTCCCCGGACACAAGGTCCGTCACGACGATATCCGTCTCAACTTCGTCATACACCGACTCCCACACAACCTCATACCGACCATTGGCTGAACGGATCGTTCCCCAGCGCATCGGTCGGGTCTGAAGCACTTCACCGTCGAGCGAGACAATGCCATCTTGTTCATCATCGAGGTAACGGTGCAGGAGCAGGTGCTGGCCGTACACATACGTCGTGAGCCCTCCCCAGACAGCAAGGGGATTCTTGAGCGTTGCAAACTTGCTTGGCTGACCAAACGACGCGTCTGAAATGGCCAGACGATAAAAGTCCCACTCGTTGCTTTGAAACACGAGATACGCGCCGGGCGCGAGTGGCTCCTTAACCTGCTCGATCACAGGTTCTACAACGACCTCAATGGGAGCCATCGCTTCTTGAACGGTCTTGCCCCAGTACAGAGCCGCACTGCCGCCGATGAGGATCAGAACGGCGAGAAGGAGGAGGGTTTGGAAGGGTTTCATAAAGGGGTGATTTGACAGGTGGTTGTTTTATGCTATAGTGTTGCTATCAATACGAAAAGGGATCCGAACGGTTAACTACCTAAGGAGCCCTTTTCTTTTTGAATTTTTGCCTTAATGGCATCCTGATCTAGATAGTCAAAAAACTCGGAGCCAAGTTGCTTATAGAGCGAAGAGGCAAACTGTCTGTTTGGAAACAGAACCTTCTTTAGCCGGTTCTCCTCGACAAGAAAATCAACAAGAATCTTGTAATCTCCATCACCGGAAACAAGCACGACCTGATCAAACTGTTCTCGTTTATACAATGTCTTCATGACATGAAACACGATGTCCGTATCAACGTTTCCTTTCTTTTTTCCCATCATCGCCGATGTATGTTGTCTAAAAATCAGGATAAACCCCGCTTCTTGAATCTCGCTGTAGAGATCTTGATACTTTTCATTCACATACCCAAGAAAGTAATACGCTCTCTGGACGTGATATTTTTTCTCGAGATAAATCCTAAATTTACCTAAATCAACCTTCCAGGAAGAGTCGTTATGCATCGTCGTGCCCATGTAGAGGTTCTGTCCATCTACAAAGGCAACGTTTTTTTCTTCGCCAGAAGCAAGACTCACGTCATGTCGTAAGGCTACTAGACTTTCTGAGTTGGTAGACGCGTGTTTCACAGACGTAGTCTACGGAGTAATCCGGTTGATCATCCTTGGGAACGGAATCGTCTCGCGCACGTGGTGCAGGCCGCAGGTCCAGGCGACGATGCGCTCAAGGCCATAGCCGAAGCCGGAGTGCGGGACCGAGCCGTAGCGGCGCAGGTCCAGGTACCAGTCGAAGGTTTTTGGATCGAGATTGTGCTCGGCGATGCGACGCAGGAGCGTCTCGTAGTCGTCTTCGCGCTGCGAGCCGCCGATGATCTCGCCGTAGCCTTCTGGTGCGAGGAGGTCATTGTTGAGGACGCGCGTCTCGTCGTGTGGGTCACGCTTCATGTAGAACGCCTTGACCGCGGCCGGGTATTTCTCGAGGAAGAGGGGTCGGTCGTATTGTGTCGTGAGAAGCGTCTCGTCATCAGCGCCAAGATCATCCATCTCGCCAATATCGCTGCCGAGCTCGTGCAGCTTCGCGACGGCCTCCTTGTGTGTAAGATGCACAAACGGTGCCTGCACCTTTTCAAGCGGCGCCGTATCGCGCTCGAGAATCTTCAGCTCGGCGCGGCAGTGCGCGAGCACGTCGACAACGATGCGACAGATGAGCGCTTCCTGGATCGCCATGTTCCCCTCGTGTTCCACAAAGGCCGCTTCGGCGTCCATCATCCAGAACTCGGTAAGGTGTCGGCGCGTCTTGGACTTCTCCGCGCGGAAGACGGGGCCGAAGTCGAACGCACGCCCCAGGCTCATAATCCCTGCCTCGAGGTAGAGCTGTCCTGACTGCGCGAGATACGCCTTCGTCCCTCCGATTCCCCCACTTCCCAAGGGGGGGCTAGGGTGGGTTGCCTCTTCTCCTTCCCCAAAATACTCCATCTCAAAGAGATCCGTCGTGCCCTCGCAGGAGGTTGGCGTCAAAATCGGCGTGTCGAATTTTACAAAGCCGTTCTCGTGGAACCACTCAAAGGTCGAGGTGATGATGCGGTCGCGCACGCGCATGATCGCCCACTGACTTTCTGCACGCAACCACAGGTGACGATGATCGAGCAAGAAGTCTGGACCGTGTTCTTTCTTGCCGATGGGGTAGCCTTCCTGGGCGATGTGAACAGGCTGAAAGAATATCCCCGTGAGTTCAAACCCAGAGGGTGAACGCGGCTCCGCCTTGACGATGCCACGGACGACGACGGAGGACTCGAGGCGCAATGTGTCTAATAGATCCCATTGGTCGGATGGCAATTCTGCCTTGGAGTACACCACTTGCACGGTTCCGCTCCCATCGCGCAGCTGCAAAAAGAAAATTTTTCCGCTTGAGCGAAAGTTGTAGCACCAGCCTTTGAGCTCGATCTCTTCGCCGACATGGTGGCTGATTTCAGAAACGATTTGATACATAGTTCTCGGTAGCCCCAGGCTTTAGCCTGGGTAATCGTCAGAGATAGCACATTCGCCCAGGCTAAAGCCTGGGGCTACCGCTTGAGGTTCCTCTACTCTAGCACACCGCGCACGCCGCCCTCAATGAACTCGCCGGAATAACGGGAAAGTGCGAGACCATGAGGGATTCGACGGCCTCGTGGAACCCGGCGAGATCTTCGGACTTCAAATGCGGACGCAGATGCGAGGAGAAATTTTCCTCGAGTCCAAACCTCGTGAGCTTGAGCGCCTCGTCCGTCATCGGGCGCGCCGCGAACCACGTCTCTTGATCGATCCTCGTGCAATTCGTACACACCACTCCCCCCTTGAGCCCATGCCACCCATACGCCCCAGGCGCAATTGTCTGTCGACATCCAAGACAGCGACTAAGTTCTGGACGGTATCCGACCAACGCGAGGAGCTTCAACGAAAACGCCCCGAGCAAAAACCCGGCGCGCTCGCGAGAAAGAGGAACGTCGCTGTTCAAAAATGAGAGCCAGCTTGTGAGAAGCTCGTAGATGAAAGGATCCGTTTCGTCCGCGCGCGTGCCGATGTCGACCAAGTGCAAACCGTTTTGGGCGAGCACGAGCTTGGGGAGATCGTCGTAGATGTTCGTAAACGCTTGGCATCGCTCCACACCTGCGACGGTCTGGTACGCCCGTCCTCGCACAAGCAGAAGATCAACGACCGCCGCCATCTCCAGGTGCGGCGTGAGCTTTGCCAGCGGTTTGTGTCCCCCGCGCGCCAGGAACTCGACCTTGCCATGCGAGGGTGTGTAGACCGAATACCACCGGTCGACTTCCCGATGGTCGCGCCGTGAAAGGACGATGCCGGTCGTGTGATACAAGAGCGACATGCCTAGTATCCGTACCCTTCCTTGAGACGATCCGGGTCAATCGTCCGGTCAAAGCACACTCGACCTGACGTGTGCGACCACAAGTCAAAGTTCTCGCCACCCGCGTATCTAAAGTCATACGCCATGGGCACCGCATCGCCTCCCTTGTCTGAATCATCAGATGCCGTCGTGAACACCGCACACAACTGGAAACTCAACTCCCCTGTCACCGCGTACTCGTACGCTTCGCCGGACTCTGGGTCAGCTGGATTGCGATAGCCGATGACATCATCCTCGAGTGCCGCGAGGCTTTCAGGCAGAGCTTCCTTGTCGCGCCAGTACCCGACAAGACTTGATTGAATCGTCTGCAAACCCGAGACACGGCTTTGGTCGAGCCGTATGTCGCGCTGCTTGGCTGGACCTCCCACCAAAAACAGGCTCGCCACAATTGCCGCGACGATGACGACCGAGCTCCCCGCGGCAGCCCAGATCGTGACACGAGTCACCTTCGTTGGATCGCGCTTGAGCTCCCAGAGGTAGTACCAGAACACGGCGACAGCCACGAGCAGCACTGCGAGAACTTTGAGCGCAAAGCGCGTGGTGATCTCGCCGTCGAGAAACGTGTTGATAAGCGCGATGAGATCGATGATGATCGCCAGAGCCGAGACAAAGAGCATGAGGTGCAGGAGCCACTTGCGAATCCAGATATTCTGCTTCCCCTCATCGCTGCGCAAATCCTTGCCGATAAAAATCGACATGAAGATCACGACCGGCCAGGAAACGATCAGGGCAGAGATAGCGCCACGGATCGCTTGAAGCGACCCCTCACGCCACCAGTAGTCCAGCGTGTCGGGGAACTGGACATTGATGTACTGGAATAGCAGAGTCAAAAAACTCACCACGCCCACGATGAACATGGCGATAAGGAGCAGGTACGAAAAGACGTCCCGAGCCGTACTTTTCGCAGAAGGTTGGTTTGTCATATCCCCCTATAATAACAAAAAAGACTAAGGTATACTACAGGTCGTATGAACCTCGTCAGTCTCTTTTTCACGATGGCGGCGATCGGGATTGCCGAAACGGCGTATCTCATCCGCGAGCGCTACGCAAGCCGCAAGCCCATCTGCCCCATCGGTGGAGGGTGCAGCCAAGTACTCGAGAGTCGATACAACAAGACGCTCGGAGTCTACAACGATCTGCTGGGCCTCGCCTTCTATGCGGTCACGGCCTGTGTCGCGGCACTTCTGTTGCTCGAGGTCGGCGCATCGACGCGCTTGAATCAAGCGGTCGTCATCTCAACGAGCATCGCCCTGCTCATGTCGGCGCGTTTCTTCTACCTTCAGTGGCGCGTCATCCACGCGTGGTGTTTTTGGTGCCTGCTCTCCTCGCTGACGATTCTCCTGATGTCTCTCATTCTTCTTTTGAGCGGTTTCTCGCTCACTCTCTAACTATGCGCGATACACAAGCGCTTCACATTCTGCGCGTCGGCCTCGGAATAACGTTTCTCTGGATCGGCGTGCTCATTTTCCGCGATCCACAATTTTGGGGAGGCTTCCTCCAGCCCTGGGTCGTGGATCTCCTCCCTGTTCCGGTAGAGTCTGCCATGATCGGCACGGCCGTCCTCGATTTTGTCATGGGGCTTTTGTTACTCGTCGATGTGTTGACCTGGCTCGCGGCCTTGCTCGCCACGCTTCATCTCGCCATTGTCCTTATCACGGTTGGGATCGATGTGGTGACGGTACGCGACATCGGTCTGCTCGCGGGGGCACTGGCGATCTTGTGGGTATACGTTCCAAAAACTCGCCACTAAAGAAACTTTTCTCAACCAATCTAATGTTTCGTCAAAGGATTTCCCCATCTGAACGGTTTGCCTCGCTTGAGCTTGAACCCTCGATGTTCTTCGCCCTTCCTATGTACGAGATTCCCGGCACTCCAGAGCTCACACGGCGCGCTCTCGCGCGTTACGTTCAAGACAAAAAAAGCCAGGACGGTGGGATCCAAGAGCTTGTGCGAGCAAAGCAGCACTCCTCCGATGATCTGGAGAGGAGGAGGAAACGTATTTCAGACTATCACTATGAGATGCTTAAGAAGTTGAGGGCACAACCCCAACCAGAAAAGCAAGCCGCTCTTGTCAGGGACGGGCTGACTTCGGGAGATCCGGAGCGAGCGCAGGCAAGCCTGCATATGACCGATGAACTTGACTTAGAGTTCCGTGCTCCTTTGGTTGCATTGGGTTTGTCTGCCACCGAGCCGAGTGTACGGCATGCGAGCGCCTGTGCGATCAGTGGTGTTTCCAAGGAGAACGCCGTCTCGCTTTATCAGATCGGATTGAACATGGAAGATCCGGAAGTGAGAAAGATTTGTATTGATCAATTTATTTACTTGAGACCCTCGGATGATCTTCTTCGTCCAATTCTCGAGGTATGTCTTCAGTCGAGGTACAGTGATGTACAGAGAATACCCTTGGCGTTTTTTCCATCTCTTCCAAAAGATTTTCAGGAAAAGGTGCGAGCAAAAGTCTTGTCACTGCTTCATAATGGTCTTGAGAACCCGGATCCGAAAGAGCAGGCAGCATGGATCGCAGAGGCGGATCTGAAGAGCCTGGATGACCCTCGGTTGTGGGAGAAGGTTTCCCGGATTGCCCAAGCCCGTCTTGAGACGAATACGCCGCCTGTGTCAGAACGATATTTTGAAACGTTATGGCGTCTGCCCGAACAGCTGCGTCTCTCTCTGCAGGAAAAGGTGGCTGGAATGATCCGCGCCAGCCTTGAGACATCGGATCCACGCAGACAAATTGAACGCCTTGCGCTGCTGGAGTTTCTGCCCGAGGCGATGAAATTGCCTTTGCAAAAGAAGGTCACTGATGTTGTCAGAAAGGATCTTGCGCGGAAAGGAGATCCGTCCGTGAAGAAATCGATCGCCTGGCTCATTGAGTTTGCGCTGCCGGAGGAAAAGAGCCGCCTTCTTGCCCTGGCAAAGAAGCGACTGGGGGACGCTTTGGTTGAGCCGCCTTTGTACAAGGATGCGACGTTTGCCGGCAACCGTCTCTTTCCGAGAGAGCCGTTTGCGAAGACAGGATCGGAGACGACGCTGATCGGAGGAACGCTCGAGGGCAAGATGATCGTGCGACGAATCAATCCAGAGGCCTTTCTTGCATGGCAAAGACTTTTCGAAAATCATGCGCTGTGGAAAAACACCGGCTTTAACTACGTTCCCATTGAGCCTATTTTGTCCTATCGTCTTCGAGAGGACGGCTTGGTCGATGTCTCTGCCGGAGTTTTGGATCTCAACCTTAGACTTTGGCTAAAAATGGGCGGAGATTTTGAAAAAGCTTTGAAACAAAAAAGTTCCAGTATTCAATCGATCTTAAAACAACAAGGCATCGACCATCATCACCCTCATTGGGAGAATTTTGTCTTGAGGTTTTTTCGAGACAGAAAAGGACATGTGGACTTCAAGCGGGAGCCGCGAATCTATTTAATTGATTTTGACCTGGCAACGTTTTCGTCTCGTGCCTCGCAATAGATTTGACGTGTCAAAGAAAGGCAAAGCGAAGCCCGATCAACAACAAAAACACCGCAACGGTCACACGAAAGACGTTTTGGGGAATGTAATCGACGATCCTTTTGGCCACAGAGGCTCCAAGAAACGACGCGGGGATGAACGCAAGGAGTCCCCACACAACGAGATCGTCCAAGCGCACGCCTCCTTGCAGGTACGTGATGAGTCTCATGCTGTCGACTACGAGCCCGATCGCTCCGGCTGTGGCAAGGAAGACCGCCTTTTTGAGATCAAACGCGCTCAAGAACGCCGCGCGGATCGCGCCTCGCGAAATAACACCACCTTCCACAGGCTCCCAAACAAGTGCACGATCCCGGCCAGGAGCAGTGCTTGCGGCAGCGGCATGAACAGCGCCAGAACCGGCAGCATGATCGTCGAGATACCAAAACCGGTCGTCGTCCCGATGATGGCGGCGATGAAGGTGAGAAGCGTGATGAGGACGAGATTCACAGAGAGGTCAAACGTGTGAGAGCAGTTCGTCGACTAAGCTCGCGTCGCGGTCGGTCATGTCCGTCCCATGACCCAGGCCGTGGCGTTCGATAAGGATCGTCGAGGGGTTGAGGCGGTGAAGTTCGTGGATGGAATCCCAAGACGGACGGTCGTCATCGTCGCTGGCGACAAGCACAACTTTCTGGTTAGGCGAGAGCGACTGGATCGCGTCGTCAGTTTTCACCCCGCGATAATCGAGCCCTGGTGAGAGGGCGATCGCGAGCGGGATCTCGTGGTGCTGCGCCAGCGCGCGGATCACCAAGTTCGCGCCGATCGATGCGCCGATGAGGACGATGCTTGCATCGTCGAACCCTCTCGCGTGAGCCCAGTCGAGGGCGGCCTCCAGATCGAGACGTTTCTGTTGTTGCTGCTCGGGCGTGAACGTCTTGTAGTCGAGCGTGCCGCCCATCGTGCTTTCCCCATGCCCGCGCTGGTCGAATGCGAGTGAGGCATAGCCGCGCTCGAGGAGTTTTTCCGCGATCGCGTCCCAGCTCTCCTTGGTCGCTGGCATCATGTGCAACAAGATCGCCAGCCTGTCTTGATCGGTGTGGCGGTACACTCCGACGAGCTCCACGCTATCGGAAGTGGTAAACGTTACTCTTTGGAGCATACTCACTTTACAATGCGAGCAGCATAAGCAGCGCAGCGGCGAGCGCGAGGTTCTTCTGGAAGTTCACCATGTTGCTCATCTTCATGTTTGGATCCTGGTCAGCCCAAAAACCGTGCATGACAAACGCCGCGAGCACCAAGAAGACAACGAGCAACCAGTACGCCCACACGAGCTCGTATTGAAACAAAACGCCTAGTCCGCCCGCGAGCATCACCAGACCGCTCACGACCACGCCCAGCTTGGGTGCGGGAAGTTTCCTCGAAGTCGCGTAGCCGGTCATCATCGGAAGCTTCATGAAGTGCATCAACCCCGATTGGATAAAATAAACGCCCAGGACGATTTGCCCGAGAAGAAACAGAGAGGCCATAAAAATACGGTTAGGAATTAATTCTCCTATTCTAGCACGCTTGCTCTTCTACAGGCGCCTGCTCTGGTGACGACGTTACCAGATCGTCCGAGACGCGTTTCCATTTTTGTGAAAAGAAAAATCCTGAGTGTGTCTCAGGATCGCGGGACGGTGACGTCGTGAGGGTACTGGGCGATCAGGCCCTCGAGCCGCCTCCGGGCGCGGACGCGGTAGAACTTGCCTTGCGGCTTGTCGGACTCGATCAGGGTTCCACCCATGGTGAACGAGACCCAGAACTTGCCCTCATCCTTGCGGGACATGGTGCCGAACTCGACCAGGCGCATGCCGTCGACACCGCCGCTGGCGCTGACGTGTTCGTCAGCGAACCAGACGAGCGTGCCTCGCTTGACCTCACGCAGGGCGCGCCAGCCGATGGGCTGGAAGCACCTGCCCAGTCCGTGGTTGCGCTCTCCACGGCGGCCGATGATCACCACCGAGCCGAGACGCTCGGGGATTCTCGAGGAAGGTGAAGAAGGGTTGATCGTCCCAGGAATGGTCATGGAACCTCCTTATCGTCTGGGTGCAGCAAAACCGTACTCATTTTCCTCGATGGCGTCAAGCGGCCGAACCTCATTATAGATAAAACCTCGCGTGAAGCGAGGCTGGGATCCGAGGTCTTCGGCTAGGTGCTAGAGCTTGCGTTGCAGCTTTTCGAGCCACTTGTCGACGCTCGCATGGCTCGGGTCGATCTGCTTGACCCGACGCCAGAGGACGTCGGTCATGTTGTAGTCACCGTTGGCCCAGAAAACCCAGCCGAGCTGCCAAATGCACTGCGTGTGGTGGGGGTCCTCCTGAATGCACGCGCCGAAGCTCGCGAGCGCCGTGATGGTCTCCTCGTCTGTGTGCGAGGGCTTGGCGTAGGCCGCCATGCCCTGGTCGTACAGCTCGTCCGCGCGTCGTGAATGGCTCACATAGGGCGTGCCACTCGGGCGCGGAGTTGCTCGGTAGGGATCGTCTCGCAGTGCTCGGCCGATCTCGCGGACGAGTTCGGCCGCTCGCGCGAAGGCGTCGGCGACTTCCCGGGACGTTGAGGGTGCGCGGGGCTGGACACTCGTGCTCTGCGTCCCGGCTGACGACTTTCTCGAAAAGTCCGGAGCTTAGCTCCGAACCTGTGTGCGGGGCTTTTCGCTCGTTCCTGTCAATCGTCCGCGCTTTCATTTGCTCGCGGCATCAGGCATAGTAAGGGCGTATGAATCCAAGAGAAAACTACATCGTCGAGCTTCTGAAGGATGCTGATATTCAAATCAACGGTTCGCGCCCTTGGGATCTGACCGTCCACGATGAACGCTTGTTTGATCGCACGCTCGCGCATGGCTCGCTTGGGTTTGGCGAGGCCTACATGGACGGCTGGTGGGACTGCGAGGCTCTGGACCAGATGCTCACGCGTATCTTTGCCAGCGAGATCGATCGAAAAGTCCGCAACTGGCGCACGGGGCTCGACGTCCTGGTCGCCCGCGCGCGAAACGCGCAGCGTAAATCCAAAGCCTTCGAGATCGGGGAACGCCACTACGACGTGGGCAACGATCTCTATCGTGCCATGCTCGACCCTCGCATGGTCTATACCTGCGGGTACTGGAAAGACGCGACCGACCTCGCCAGCGCCCAGGAAGCCAAGCTCGATCTCGTGTGCAAGAAGATCGGACTCAAGCCTGGCATGCGTGTCCTGGACATCGGCTGCGGTTGGGGATCGTTTGCGATCTACGCCGCACAACGATACGGAGTCGAGGTCGTCGGCATTACCGTCTCGAAGGAGCAGGAGTCGCTCGCCACGCAGCGAGGACAGGGGCTGCCTGTAAAGTTTCGCTTACAAGATTATCGCGACGTGACTGGCACGTTTGACCGCATTGTCTCGCTGGGAATGTTCGAGCATGTCGGCTACAAAAACTATCGAACGTACATGGAGGTCGCCCACCGACTTCTCCCTGACGAAGGTCTCTTCCTACTGCACACCATCGGCGGGAACCGATCCGTCCACGCGACCGACGCCTGGGTCGAGAAATACATTTTTCCCAATTCGATGTTGCCATCGATCGCACAGATCGGAAGCTCCATCGAAGGACTCTTCGTAATGGAAGACTGGCATAACTTTGGCACAGACTACGACAAAACGCTCAAGTGCTGGTATGCCAACTTCGAAAAAGCGTGGTCGGAACTCGCGGACCGCTACGACGAACGCTTCCACCGTATGTGGCGGTTCTATCTTCTTTCAAGCGCCGCCACCTTTCGCGCCCGCAATAACCAGCTCTGGCAGGTGGTGCTAAGCAAAGGCGGACTCAAGAACGGCTACCAGTCGATTCGATAGGTGGTAACAC
>Ga0209514_10001481_pt1 | contig 40166 bp, 33 predicted proteins | sample Subgrocontami58m_FD_187452 | JGI IMG/M metagenome (GOLD analysis project Ga0209514, IMG submission 187452) | Subsurface groundwater microbial communities from S. Glens Falls, New York, USA - GMW37 contaminated, 5.8 m (SPAdes) (version 3) | ecosystem: Environmental > Aquatic > Deep subsurface >...
CTGCCTCCCTGGCGGCTGGCCCCATGACAGGAAGCACAGTTCGCCGCATACAGCACCGCGGCGTCTATCACCGCTACCGGCGTCGTCACACTCGCCGTGTTAGTTGCCAATGAGTCTCCTCCGTAGTTGAAAGCATAGACCCGGTAGTAGTAGGTGGTGTTGCCGCTGACCGTGGTATCACTGTGGCTGACGGCATTGGCCGCCTTGTTGACCGCCACCAGGTTGACCGTGAAACTGCTATTCGTCGCCCGCTCCACACGGAAACCGCTCTCGTTACCGGCGTTGTCCGTCCAGGTTAGATTTACTTGATTGGCATTTAGCGCCGTCGCCACGAGTGCCGCAGGCGCCGCCGGGGCACTGACCGTCGCCGCCGGTGTCGTCACACTCGCCGTATTCGATGCCGCCGAGTCCCCCACCACGTTGAACGCATAGACCCGGTAGTAATAGACGGTGCTGCCGCTGACCGAGGTATCATTGGTGCTCGTCACACCGGCTGCCGCTGTTTTCACTATCACCAGATTAAGGGTGAAATCGGTACTGGTTGCCCGCTCCACACGGAAGCCGGTCTCATCACTGGAGTTGTCTGTCCAGCTTAGATTGACCTGCCCGGCACCGGCTACGCTGACCGCACTGGCCACAAGGCCACCAGGCGCCGCCGGTAGTGTCGCTGATGGCGCTTTTTTATGGCAAAGCAGGCAGATGTCATTCGTAACGCCGCTATGACTGGCGGGGAAAGGTATCGGCCCGGCCTGATTATGGCACAAGAGACAGTTCTGGTAGATAGCACTAGCTATATCATGCCGGATAAAAGGAATTGGGATTGGCTGCGGCATTGCCGGTGTCTGCCCGGAACCACCAGACCCGCCACCAGACCCGGAAGCGGAAGCAGGCCGGTGGCAAATGGTACAAAAATTCTCGGGACGTCCGGCATGGTTAGCCGGGAAAGGACCGGGACCCGATGTGGTATGACAGGAAAGACAATTGCCAAGACCGGAGATGGAATGGGAGATAGTTGAACCTACTTGAGGTACGGATGGTACGTACGGTTTCAAATCTGTAGCCACTTTATGGCAAACTGTACAGGTACTGTTATTAATCAACGCATGGCTGGTCTTAAAGGCCATGACCGCAGATGGGCCGTGACAGGAAAGACAATCCTCAAGCCCATTGATAATATGCGGTATTTCCTTGACCGACCTCGGTGCCTGCGACTGCGGGAACGATTGCAGGGTTGCGGCTGGCTTGTGACAGGCAGTACAGGTATCATTGGTACTCCAGGGATGGTCTTTGCCAATCGGTCTACCTCCTGAGAGGCCATGGCAGGAAAGGCAGTCCTCAAGCTTATTGCTCGTATGCGGAATCCCCTTGGCTTCCGCCGGTGGTGTCGACAGGGGCAATGATTTAAGCTTTGGCGCTGATTGGTGACAGCTATTACAGGCCTCGTTGGTAGTCCAGGGATGTGTTGTCTTGAACGGTTTGGCCGCTGACGGACTATGACATGCCAGACAATCATCCAATCCATCGATAGGGTGAGGAGTCGCCGGAGCCAGGGGTGTTATCAACGGCGTCTCAAGAGTGTGGTGGCATGAATCGCAATCAGCCTCCAGCCCTTTACCGGGAGGATACGCTCCGGGCGGGATAGTTATTGTCCGGTTGTCTCCGGCAATCCCTTCTGTCAGATTGTCACCGTTAACATTGAACGTCCGGTTATCTCCGAGAATGGCTTTTGTCCGGTTGTCCCCGGTAGCAAGCATGCCGGAAGTGATATCGGAAAGAGGAACCTTATCGAGGTTAGCAAGACTGAGTTTTACCCTTTCCGCAAATTGGTCAATATCAAGAGCATTAAGGGATTGGGACAGAGTGATCTGACCGGAATTCTCTACTTTAAGCAGGTTTCCGTGGCAGCGGAAGCACCCGTTAGACTGGTCAAGGGTAGACAAAGCTTTCCAGTCCAGCTGCATATTTGCATCCGGTTTATCGTGCACGGCATTGTCCAGATGCGTATTCCAGTCCAGACCGTCAGAAAAGGTGGTAACTTTGGCAATTTCTTTTAGCTTGGCGATAGCATTACGGATGGCGTTTCCCTTGTCCTTAAAGATTTTGGGATAGGAATCCTGATAGAAATCGCTAATCGCGGCTATTTTGGTGTAAGCCTCATCAAGACTACTGTTTTGGGGAACGAGGGCATTTAACCCCTGTTGCTTGATGAAGGGAAGCTGTACGTCTATACTGCCATCAGTCAACGCAGCGTCAATCAGCTCATCGGGCGACAGGAAGAGATGCGTCACCCGGTTATGGCAATCAACACAATCCATGAAGCGTTTCCCGGTCTGAATAAGCTCAGGGGTAAGCTCTCTAATCAGGTTAGGGTCCACATATTCCGTAACATTGCCTGAGGTAATATTTTCTGTCGCCACCCAGGCTATCTGCTGGCGCTTATCATCAATGGGCAGGTACCATATCCGGGCAGTAGCATGCCAGTGAATCCCGGCAGCCACCTCGGGGTTGCCACCACCCATTTTAAGAACGAGGGCGACGGTATTTTTGGTGTTGGTCTCGTTGGTACTGTAGGTGGTTTTGATGCGCGGCAAATCCCCGGAAAACTTTGCCGCCGTGTGGCACTTTTCGCAGGTTTCACTGGACGGGCGGAGGCTATTGAGTGGTGTAGCTATCGGGCGTTCATAGTTACCGGTTATCGCCGGGACGATATCTTTCAGACCCCGGAATTTGGATGTCACCAAATTTTTTGTGCCTTCCCCAACGTGGCATTGGGCACAACTGACTTCGGAATGGGGAGAGACTTTGTACGTTACTGCCTCAGGGTAATGCACCACATGGCAAACATTAGTACAGAAGGCAGCAGAATCAACTGCTTCTACTGCCTGGTAACCACCCAGAACCATCACCGGCATAAAACCAAGAAAGCCGAGAAATACTATGCCGGTGATAACAAGCTTCTTACGGGCTTTTAAATAGGCAATCAGTCTTTTCATCGGACGTTATTTACCTCTGAACCGTTTTTTCCTTATCATCAGATTTGTCTTACCCCGAGCGAGCTTTGCTTTGCGCATATTTAGTGACAACTCTCTGAGCCTGCCAGGGATTGGTAATTAGTCAGTAGCCTCAGCTTATATCCACTGTGCCTATCTGATTTATCGCCATCATCGTCATCGTCATCGTCATCATCAGATTCATCTCTGTCATCGTCGGATTCATTATCATCGTCATCATCATCGTCATCGGACTCACGTTCACCACCATCTTCTTCGCCGGAATCATTGTTGCCAGCTTCATCACCCGGTTCTTCCTGTTCAAGATGTGTTTCAGTCTCCTCATCAGAATCCTCATCAGATTCTTCGGTACCGGTTTCAGACCCGGTGTTGTTGCCATCTTCTTGACTGGAGTCCTGGTTACTGGCTCCATCGTGCTCGCCAGATATCTTATCCTGGTTATCGCCTGAACCCGGTTTTACGGCATCTCCTTCACTTTGCCGTTGAAGGTCACCTTTCGTTTTATCATTTCCTCTGGATTCTTCCCGGCGGTTACTGGCATTGTCTTCCTTCTGCTCATCTCTAGGATTACTCTTCTTGCCCACTGCCACACTGACCTCTCCCACCCACATGAGCTTATCTTCGAGACGGTTAACCTTAACCGTGATATCTTCTCCCACCAGTAAAGACAGGTCACTGATTTTGAGAGTGCGCCCATCCTTAGTTTTAAGCTCCGCTTTACTGATATCGGTGACTATTCTGGCGGCCCCGCTTTCCAGCACCATGGTGGTTTTATCAGCATTGATGCCGGCCAGGATACCGTGTATTTTTACCTCTCTTGATTCTTCCTCATCTTCCTCCGCCTCTTCATCTTCCAGCTCGCTCGCCACAAATCTATCATTTACCACCCTGCCGCTAAGCTCTACTTTTTTCCCGGTAAAAGGTGGATTAATATCCTGAGGTCTGGCGATGAGGATACCACCGACACGCCAGAAAGCTCCGTCTGGTGATGTTCCCCCGTAAATTCCCTCTAGCTCAACCTCGCCGTCTTCACTCTTATGTAATGTGACTCTACTGATGAACGTTTCGCCACCCTGGACAAGCCCTCTTAGTTCGATATTGCTGCCCACCGGGGGAATTTCCAGGGAGGTCTTCACATTGGGAACAAGTATCCCTCCAACATTCAGCTCATCTCTTTTCGTATCTAAGCGAACGCCGGTAATCTTGAAATAGCTCTTTTCAAACTCCTCCTCCGCCAGTGAAGGTGCCTTCTGGAAGAAGGAGGGATTAGCTGAAGCCACCTCAGCCATAACACTGCCTTGTCGGTTTGACATGACCGCCTGCCCTACGGCCAGCCTGTCCGTCTCGTTGGCGGTTATCAAAACTTCGCCGAGTTTAACCTGGTGTTTTACGGCAGATTCGGAAAACCGGACAAGGAGACTTTCCCTATCCTTTTCCGCAACACGGCCGATATCCTGGAAAGCAGCATTAAGCTGCTGGGCAATCTCTTCCGTTACCCCTGCATCGAAATACCCCTGGCGTGATTGGATAACTACCTCTTCTACACGCCTGTCGGCCAGTTCCAGGTGCCTGTTTGCCCTGGCTTCGTGGCCAAACGTCAGGGTGGACTGCAAATTCTCTATCCCCTTTTTCAAGGGGTATAATGATTGGTTTGGCAAGCTCTTTTGTGACGCATACGCCAGTGTACCGCTTCCGCTCACCAGCACGACCAGGGCAATAGCTATGGGGATTCCGAGCCTCAAGGGCATAGTCAACGGGCCTAAGAATCTGGAGGTCGGCTTTTTACCCTTTGGCGACTCCATCACCTTCAGCAAATGGTTCCTTGCCCGTATCCGGAACTCCGGGGAAGGTTTCTGCTCTTCCGGCTGGATACGGTTGGCCAATTCAAGTAATGGCTTTAGCTCCCCGCCAAGGTGGGGATACCGGACCAGGCATTCCTCGATAGTGCTTTTCCCTTCCTTGACCTGGCTGATACACTCAGCCAAAATAGCCGCAAAATCTTCCTTCATCCTCTCCTCACCCCTAGGCGGTACCGGTGTTTAAAATATCCCTGAGCTCTTTTAAAGCCCGGTACTGTATCACCCTTATCGCTCCTTCTCGTTTTTTTAATGCCCGGGCAATCTCCGTATAACTAAGCCCATCAATAAAGTGCATGAGAACAACCTTCTGCTTATCTCCTTTTAGCTTAGAAATTGCCTTTTCCAGTAAATCCCTGTCAATATCACCATCAAAATCAATTTGACTATCTTTATCAATAATTTGATGGGACATCCCTTCTTTGCTTTCGTCAAAGGCAGTAGTTTTATGCTTGGCCAGATGTTTGTAATGGTCGATGACCAGGTTATGGGCGATGGTGGTGAGCCAGCTTAAAAAAGGTGCCCCGGTAGCTTTATATCTGCCGATTGCTTTCCAGGCTCTGACAAAAACTTCCTGGGTAATATCTTCGGCGTCATCCCTGTCTCTCACCCGGTAATAGACATGCCGGTAAACCTTGTCCACGTGGAGGTCATAAAGGCAGACAAAAGCTGAGTCATCGTGCTGGATAGCGCGCTGGATTAATGATATTTCTGATTCTGGTAGGAACACCACACCGACCTCAATCTGAAATTCCTAGCCCGCCACCCCCCTTGAACACACTCGATACTTGTACCAAATACTTGTTAGGAGCTTACGCACGTGGTCTACTGGGGTATTGAGTCTTATTATATTGTAACCCACAGCTTCAGTAATCCGCAAAACTTCACCGCCATTCGTGCGGATCACTATCTAGAGCACCTCCTCCGCCGTTGAATCGACCCGCTCCTTTTTTTCTCAAGTATTCGACCTTTTCGCCTTAAAACCCTCAATGCCTGGGCCTTGAATTTGGAGCCAGGCACATCCCCTCTCCTTCCTCACCAAAGCCACCTGCCCAACAGTGAGCTTATCACCTGACAGGTTGTCACCTATGTTTTTGTTAAAGTGCTGAAATCCTTAAGCCCGGGCTTCACCCCTTGAGAATCTGACCCAAGGATTATTGTTGCTAATTGAAGAGCTTCCCCAAAATACAAGGTGACTTTAGCCATAAATTTCGGAACTACCTCAACCTTCTGTTCAACTCACTCGCTTGAACGTTAAACAGGTCAGATGACGGGTTTTATTTTTCTCCTGGTTTACACAACTCATCCTTTATTGTTATTAACTTCCGCATTACCGGTTTTGTTACAATAATCTTTAAAATGATTACGGCGGATGGTCTTACCATGACAAGCCAACTAAAAAGAAACGATACCACCAAACCTGCAACCGGTTCTGTTCGGTTTTGGTTGACATCCTTACCTCACCCCCTGTATCCCCCTCTCCTTTGAGGAGAGGGGGAAGGTATTTTAGGGAGGGGGCTTTGCCCCCTCCCTTCTTTCTCCCCCTTCCCTTGCGAAGGGAAGGGGACAGGGGATAGGTTTTTCCCAACATCAACCATAAGCAAACAGAACCCTGCAACCAGATGTTTTTACCTGGATATGATAAAAATGGTATAATACAGTCAATGGGTATCAGGTTGCGTAAGGTGGAGGATTTGATGTATCTGGCTCGCATTGGGGCTACACAGTCGAGAATGATAAAGACGATTTGCCTGCTCCTATTTGTGGCAATAGTATTGCTTATCGGGGTGACTCCTGCATCCGCCGAATCTGCGGACCGAGCGGGTGATTGCCAGTCGGCCGGCCAAAAGCAGGCACCGGTGCCGCCCTGTTGTGTGACCCCGGCTTGTCCCCTGTATCACTCCATCACCGCCAACGTACCACCAGTTCCAAACCAGCCTGCCCTGAGCAAGGTTATCCACCTGGTCAGGCTTCCCACCAGCCTGCTCCCTGATTCCTGGTTTGACTTGAAAAGGCCACCGCCACGCCATACCCTGCAAAGAATCCCCCATCCCCCCGGTGACGATTACCGTTGCCGTGACTCGCTGAATTCCGAAGAGCCTCCTCAAATCTAATCCCCGGACAGCCTCCGTCTGCCTATCGATTGCAGCAACGCTCCTCTTTTTCCCTACCCTTTTGTCTGCATCATGGAGACGGGCGGTTCGCTACTACACATCACTTATCCCATGAGAGATATGCTTTGATTTTGCTCTCGATTTTTATTGGAGGAGGTACATGAAACTATACCAGGTAGTTCTGAAAGATATCCTGCGCCGGAAGCGGCGCGTTCTATATGCTATCCTCGGCGTTGTCATCGGGACGATGACGGTGGTGAGCATCTTGACCGTTTCCGCTGCCGGCCAGGCCAGAATCACGAACCAGTTGGAGAAATACGGCGCCAATCTCACCGTGCTGCCCGCCGTCAAGACCATTGATACCGGTTTGGGTGACCTTAGCCTCGGCACGGTTAATCTGGGAGATAACTACATCAGTGAAGATAAGCTTCCCGTTATCAGGCAGCTAACTGACGCCAGAATCAGGGAATACCTGAAGGATGTCCCGCAGACCGGCAATATCGCCACGGTTGCCCCAAAACTGTTCATCAATGCCGAAATTAAGGGTGCCTCAGTGGTTGCCGTAGGCATTGACCCCGAAGAACAATTCAAAGTAAACACCTGGTGGCAGGTTGCCACCGGCGAGTACCTTGGCACCGGCGACCAGGTCTTACTGGGGTCGGTCGCCGCTACGTCGCTCAAACTCAATCCGGGAGATACGATTCAACTAAATAACCGGACGCTGACCGTTACCGGAATTCTTGCCGAAACCGGTGCTAGCGATGACTACCAGGTCTTCGTTCCCCTGGCCACTTTGCAGGAAGCTTTCAACAAACAGGGACTGGTCTCTTCAATCGATATACGGGCACTGTGCAATGGCTGCCCGGTCGAAATCATTGCGGGTACTCTTAACCAGAATATTTCCGGGGTGAGGGCTGTCGCCGTGAAACAGATTGCAAACTCTGAAATGGGCATGCTGGAGCGGATTAACAAGTTCATGCTGGCCCTGGCCGGAGTCAGCCTGATAGTGGGTGGATTCGGCGTTTTCAATACCCTGCTGACCTCAATTAATGAGCGACTTAAAGATATCGGCATCATGAGAGCGGTGGGGGCATCCCGCGGCCAGATAATCAAGGCTCTCATCTATGAGGCGATTGTGCTTGGTATCGCCGGTGGTCTGTCCGGTTACGGTGCCGGAACGTTATTAGCCTATGCCATCGGGCCACTAATATTTGAAGGTACCACTATTTCCTTCGTGGCGATGTATCTGCCCCTATCGATTGGCGTGGCCATGTTGATTTCCCTCCTGGCCACGCTTTATCCGGCAATGCAGGCTACCCGGGTAAAAGTGGCTGACTCTTTCCGGGCACTATAGGAGGTAAGATGCTAGAGGTAGTGGGTGTCACTAAAATCTACGGTAGCGGGGAGACAAGAGTCGCCGCCCTTAACGGTGTGTCCTTCAACGTCAACGAGGGGGACTATATCGCCATTATGGGCCCTTCGGGCAGCGGAAAGTCCACACTCCTCAATGTCATCGGCGGCCTCGACCGCCTCTCTTCCGGTAAGGTTATTCTCGATGGCCAGCGTATTGACAACCTGGATGAAAACAAGCTGGTCAACATCCGCAGAGGCAAGATTGCCTACGTTTTCCAGCAATATCACCTGCTGCGCTCCCTGACCGCCCTGGAGAATGTCCTACTGCCACTGACGTTCTCCGGCAGCAATGGCAAACGGGCACGAGCTATGGAGCTGCTGGAGCGGATGGGGCTGGGTAACCGGGCCAATCATAAACCAAACCAGCTCAGCGGAGGCGAGCAGCAAAGGGTCGCTATCGCCCGGGCATTGATTAACGACCCCGTGCTGACACTGGCCGATGAACCAACAGGCAATATGGACCAGAAAAACGGGAAGGAGCTGCTGGACATCTTCGAGCAGTTTAACAAAGAAGGGCGAAGCATCGTCATGGTGACCCATAACCACGAGGCGGCAGCTCGTGCTAAAGAAATTATCGTGCTCCGCGACGGGCAAATTGCGGAGCGAATCAAGCATTAAATCAATTTGGAGGAAAAAGGAAATGAAAATACGATTAGCCAGATTCTTCGGAATAGTTATTGGCGTGATAGGTATCCTGGCAATTCTGGCCGGTTGCAGTCGAGGTTTTTCCAGCGGTAATACGCCAAACCCACCTTCAAGCACCCGGCCGGGCACCACAACCCCTGCCCCGGCCAGTACCGGCCCCTCTTCAAAGAGTAACATAGCTTACCGGCCTAAGGCTTTCAACCCCATAGTTTCCGGCAGCACCGTATCCCTGTCTCTAGCTGAAGTAGCCCAGGCCGGTAACGGAAACTTTTTAGTCAATAACATGTCTTTCATGGCATACCAGCTCGATGGGAAGTTCTACGTCCGGGCGGATGTCTGTGTCCCGTGCGGGTCGAGAACCTTCACCTTGCAGAATGGAACGTTGATATGCGGTAGTTGCGGGACGGTATTCAATGGCACTACCGGCGCCGGCATGAGAGGAGTTTCGGCATGTATGAGCTACGCCAAAAAAGCTGCGCCTTATACTACCGATAGCAGCAACATTATTATGACGGTGAACGACCTGACGACAGCCTACCAGAACACCATTAACCGGAGGGGTTAGTATCCTTTCTGGTTAATAATTAGGAGCTAAGTAGAAGAGAGGGGGCTATGCCCCCTCTCTTCATATTCCCTTATTTTATACGGTTGGTAAGCCGTGTATGCGTGTATGTTAGGAGGTGGAACTTATTCCAAGGCTTTTAGTCTTTCGGGATAGTTTGAATACTTTCATCTGTGCAGGACTATACAACACGCAGAACGCGGACGTTTGAGAAGACGTTCGGTTTACAATACCCTTCAGGATTAGCAAAGATGACTTATCCACTATACTTTCTCACCTTAGCCACTGAACCGGACCTGAACCGAGGGGCACCATTACTGCTGAATATATTTCGTGCTACCCGTCTTGAGAAAGGTCAGAAACAGGCTTAAAGAATTTACAAAGTATCCGTAACCTGGTCAACCGGCCAGATAAACCTGCCTTCTTGTGGAGTATCAATTCCATCCTGACGCAGGGCGTATCCTGAATATTCTGATGTTACTCTATCTACTAATAAATAGAAGAGTTCTGTCGGAACAACCAATCAGTACGTTTGGGATAAGAAGAGTCGCAATGTAAGGAGGTATATTCAGGTGAATAAATTACAAATAGTTTCAACTATACTGACCGGGTTTATATTGATAGGAATAACTTCCTGTAATCTGCCCGGCAAAGCTAGCCCTAATGAGCAAACAGTGACTGTAGAAAGGGGCGATTTGGTTGTCTCTATCAGCGGAAGCGGAAATCTAGCTACTTACCAGGATAGCAAGTTATCATTTGGCTCAGCAGGCAAGATAGCTAAGGTTTGGCACAAAGAGGGTGACCGGGTAAAACAGAATGACATACTTGCCGAACTGGAGACGGACATTTTAGAAGCGGCCGTAACTGAGGCACAGGTAAACGTGACAAAGGCGGAAGCGGCTGTCATCCAGGCAGAATTGGCCCTGGAACAAGAACCGATTAATAAGAATAAAGCTCGAATAGCTGTCAATCAGGCAAAAGTAATCCTGCAAACCGCTGAGAACGATCTGGATAAGGCACAAAATATCTATAAATGGCCAGCCCTGGAGGTTGCTATGGCAGATATGGAGATTGCTCGCAATGCGGTCAAAAGTGCCCAGACCAGATTAGGTACGGCACCAACAGCTGACCAGCCGCAATGGGTAAAAATCGTCGCCCAGGCTGAGCAAAATTTTCTCCAGGTTGAGAATAAGCTGAATGCCATGCAATCTGGCGCGGATATGGAAGAAGTTGCCATCAAAAAACGACAGGTAGAAAACGCACAGTTATCCCTGGAAATGGCTGAGCAATTTCTAGAAGTGGAGCTACAGCCCAGAGGAGCTGCACAACAATCTTTAACGTTAGCCAAACAAACCCTGTCACTTGCCCAGCAGTCTCAAAAGCTAGCGCAAAAGCAACTCGAGAATGCAACCATCAAAGCCCCCTTTGATGGAGTTGTCGCTGATGTGAAAGCTAAAGCTGGTGATGTCGTAGACGCAGCAACGGTAGTCATTTATCTGGTGAAACCGACATTACTTGAAGTCGTTGTTGAGGTTGATGAAATGGACATTCCAAAAGTGGCTGAAGGACAGCAGGTTGAGATTAAGGTGGCTTCTCTTCCGGATAGAGAGCTTACCGGCACCGTTGCCTCGGTATATCCGGTTCCGACCAAAATCACAGGCCTGGTGATGTACAACGTCAAGATTGCTATCCCGGTTTCGGAAGACACCGGAATTAAAATTGGAATGCGGGCTACCGCCAATATCATTGTCGATAAGAAGACCGGAGTGATTAAGATACCAAGTCAAGCTATCAAGGAAGATGGACGAGGTGGGCATTTTGTAAATGTCATCGTAGAGAAGAAGACCGAGAAATCGCCGGTAACAATTGGTCTTAGTGACGGAACCGAGACAGAGATTACCACTGGTCTTACAGGAAGGGAAACTATCGTCAATTAGCCAAGGCAGCGGGGAGAAATAGAAAATGCCGATATTAAAATTACTCTCAAATAAGATATTCCACGAGGCGAATCCGCATCAGTATGACCAGTACCTCATTCAGGTAAATGATATTACAAAAGCCTACCTGACTGAAGCCGGTGAATTCATGGCGCTGAAGAATGTTAACCTGATAATCGGGCGGGGAGAATTCGTTGGGGTCATCGGTAAGTCCGGTAGTGGCAAGTCCACTCTGATAAATATGATAACGGGTATCGATCGTCCGACAAAAGGCGGGGTTAATGTTGGCGGTATTCCCATCCATACCTTGAATGAGGGTGAAATGGCAAAATGGCGTGGCCGTAATCTGGGAATTGTCTTCCAATTCTTTCAACTCCTGCCGATATTGACTGTTATTGAAAATGTGATGCTGCCTATGGACTTCTGCAACACGTATAGCCCAGCCAAGCGCCGCCAACGTGCCCTGGAGGTATTGGATTTAGTTGGCGTAGCTGCACACGCCCATAAGCTACCCGGTCAGCTTTCCGGCGGGGAACAACAACGTGTGGCAATCGCCCGGGCTCTGGCTAACGACCCGCCGATTATTGTGGCTGACGAACCAACCGGGAATCTGGACTCGAAGACCGCGGCAATTATCTTTGCCCTCTTTGAGACGCTTGTTGCCGACGGTAAAACCATCGTTATGGTCACTCATGATAGTGACCTGGCACGCCGGGTCAACCGCACTGTTGTCATCGCCGATGGTGAAATCATCGAACAGTACCTCTCCCGCGCTTTCCCCTCACTTAATCAGGAACAGCTTGTCTGGATAACCTCACAGCTAAAGCCGCAGAAATTCAGTCCCGGCGCGGTTATTATCAAAAAAGGTGAGCCTATTGAAAATCTATACTTCGTGACTAGAGGCCATGTAGAAATTGTTCTGACAACCCCTGATGGGCAAGAGTACATCGTTTCAAAGGTTGACGAACAACAGTACTTTGGTGAAACAGCACTTTTGAACGGCGGCATCAGCCCTACCAGTTTTCGCGCCAGTTTAGAAACTGAGGTTGAAGTAGCTACTATACCACGGGACGCTTTCAAGAAACTTATCAGCGAATCTGAGGCTGTCAGGCAGGAGGTTAATCATCTGGCCGAGCAGCGCATACAGCAAACCTATCAGGCAAATGGAGTTAATAAGAAATGATTAATCCGCGCTGGCATAAGGTAATCAGAGATCTCTGGACTAACAAGACAAGGACGATTCTCGTGGTGCTGGCTATTGCCGTAGGGGTGTTCGCCTTTGCCAGCGTGTCCATTACCAGTGATGTCCTGGTCAGCAATATGGATACTCAATACCGGGCAATAAACGCTTCCTCTATTACACTTAATATACAGTCCGACGATGACAGTCTGGTGCGCTGGGCATTGAGCCAGGACGAGGTTATTGACGCTCAGATGCGTGCTCAGGAATCTGTGAAAATAGTCACTGACAAGAAGACTTATAATATGGACATCTTTGTTTATGATGACTACGAGCATCTAACCGTTAACCGTATCTCGCCTGAGAAAGGTAGCTGGCCACCGGGACGCCAGGAAATCTATATGGAACGTACCACAGCTTCTCTCTTAAATGCCTCTGTTGGTGACATTATCACGGTAGAGCTTCAAGATGGTACGCAACATGAATTGAAGCTGGCGGGTACTGTGCACGATATTAATGCCGTTCCGGCAAACCTTTTTCCACAACTAAGCGGATATGTCACCATGCAAACGCTGGGGAATATCGGCCTTCCGCCGGTTTTTAACCGACTGGAAATCATTGCTGGAAGCGAGTACAACACCACTGATAAGCTGGATAAGGTTGCCCAGTCTCTGAAAAAACGCCTCCAGTTGACCGGCGCTCAGGTAAGCAATTCATATAACGTCCGCGAACCGGGCGAGCACTGGGGCCGCGATACCACGAAAAGCTTCACCCTGATTCTAAGCTTCATCGGCATATTTTCCCTGGTCTTAAGTGGTTTCCTGGTGGTCAATACCGTCTCTGCGTTGATGATGGAGCAAAAGCGGCAGATTGGCATGATGAAAGCCATCGGAGGGCAGGGCAGGCAGATAATCGGTATGTATCTGGTACTGGTTATCTGCTATGGTATCCTGGCACTATTAGTCTCCATTCCGGTAGGTTTGGGGTTGGCGTACATTTTCTCAAGTGCGGTAATAAAGTTTCTTAATTTAGACATGGTTAGCTTTTATCTTCCTCCCTCCGTACTACTATTAGAGGTCGTTGCCGCTCTTATCGTACCTGTGCTGGGAGCAGCCATTCCCATATTAAGCGCCATGCGTAGCTCAGTACGAGAAGCATTAAGTACCTCCGGGGTTAAAGAGAAGGAAAGGCACGGCCGGGTAGACCAATTGTTCCTGTATATACGTCAATTACCGCGGCCGGTACTTCTTTCACTGCGTAATACCATCCGCCGCAAAGGACGCCTTCTCTTTACGCTGGGAGCTTTAACCATGGCAGGAATGCTATTCATCGGAGTTGTCAACGTGCGCACCTCTCTCATGACAGAACTTGATATTCTTCTAGATACTTTATTCAATTATGAAGTGCAGGTATATCTTAATAATACCTATCCTGCTTCCGGCCTGGAGCAACGGGCGGAGACTGTACCAGGAGTGGTTAAAGCAGAAAGCCATACTTCTTTAAGAACTCAAAGAATTAAACCGGATGGGTCAGAGAGCAGTTCTTTTAACATCAACGGGATTTACCCCGGTACTGACTTCATTCAACCAAAAATGATCGCCGGACGATGGATTGTTGAGGGCGACCGCGATTCTGTAGTGCTTACCAGTAGCTTGGCACAGGATATGGCTGATGTTCACGCAGGTGATTCTATCACTCTCAAAATCGGGAATAAGGAATACATCTGGAAGGTTGTTGGCATCATGCTGATGTCCTTTGATAAGAGCGGCTATGCCAGCTTTGATTACGTTTCCAGCCTCACCGGCAATTCAGGTAGAGCATCATCTCTCTTCATCCGAGCTTCTAAAACTGACCCGGCATCACAAGAGCAGGTGGGTAAAGCTGTAGAGCGGCGGCTCAAAGATGCCGGAGTCGGAGTCAGCGGCTCCATGACCAAGGAAATAGTCTCTTCAAGCAATGCCAGCCAGTTTGATTTCCTGGTGAGTTTCCTGCTCAGTATGGCAGCGATGACAGCTATCATCGGTGCCCTGGGTCTGGCAGGGATGATGGGTCTCAGTGTTATGGAACGTACTCGGGAAATCGGCGTTATGCGGTCAATCGGCGCATCCAATGGTGCCGTCGGATGGGTTGTCCTTACCGAAGGGCTGGTAATTGGTATCATTAGCTGGCTGCTGGCGTTACCTTTAAGTATTCCCTTCAGCCTGGGTTTCGACGCCTTGATTGGCCAGGCCTTCATGAATAAGCCACTGTTATTTACTTTCCCCCCGGCGGGACCTGTTATCTGGTTACTCATAACCATCGTCATTTCCGTTATTGCCTCACTGCTACCTGCCAGACGTGCTGTCAAGATGAGCATACGGGAAACCCTGTCATACGAGTAGAGCGACAGGATACTTCACGAATCCAGATTGTGACTCTAATCAGGAGTGTGAAACAAATGAATATCAAGATTATTACCGATAGCACCGCTGACCTGCCGGCAGAATTGGCGAAGGAGTTTGGCATTAAGGTAGTCCCGGCCTATTTGAGATTTGGTGACACGGTATACCGTGACCGTATCAACTTCACTGATGACGAATTTTATGAAAAGATGCTCGATGGTGCGGTATATCCGGTTACAGAACCGGCAATCCCGGATGATTTCGCTAATGCATATCAGGAAACAAACCGAGAAGCCGATGGAATCATCTCAGTCCATATTTCCGGTAAAATTAGTGCGACCTGTAATGCCGCCCTTATGGGAAAGAAGATAGCAAATGTAGACTGCCCGATTGAGGTGATTGATTCCACATCCATCAGTATGGGCCTGGGATTGCTTTCTATCGCAGCCGCGGAAGCAGCCAGGTCTGCGAATTCGTTTGCGGAAGCAGTTGACCAGATAAGACGCATGGTGCCCGGACTAAAGATGTTAGGTTTCTTTGATAGTGTTAAGTACCTGGCTAGGGGAGGACGTATTAACCGTACCGCCGCCTTCTTTGGTTCCGTGTTAAACATCAAGCCGATGCTAACCACTAAAAATGGAGAAATCGAACCTGCCGGGCATATCAATAGACGGAATACGGGTATCCAGAGGCTTTACCAATTCGCTGACAATACTTGTAATATCGAGGATGCAGCCGTAGTCTACAGTACCGCTCACGCAGAAGCTCAGGAAGTGGCCGAACACATGAGAAAGATGGGTTCCGTAAAACGAGTTTACCTGGCTAAAATGGGACCGATAATCGGTGCTCACGGCGGCCCCGGGGCACTCCTGGTGGCAGTCAGGACGAAGACTTAATTAGTACAAGATACATTCGTCACCACACTATTGCTTAGCTTCCCCGGTCTGATTTCTACTGGATAGCAAATTGACCTTGCCGTGGCAAAAAGATTAGGATATAAAGAAATCGGTTCCGAGGGAGTGTTAACGTGGGTAAACTTAGTTTATGTCATTTTTTACCTGGTAAGATTTTGTCCAGAGTTATTATCTTTTGCATTCTGTTCTTACTGATTTTTTCATGGGCAGGATGCAGACAGGCTATTCAGCAATCCAATGTCCTGAAAATAGGGATGATTCTCGGCAGCGGCGGTTTAGGAGACCGGTCTTTCAACGATTCGGCTTATAACGGCCTTCTGGAAGCCCAGAAGGCATTCAACATACGTTTCGATACCGTGGATTTCACAAATAAAGAATCCAATCTGGACGCCCTGCGTATTTTTGCGCAGAACAAGTATGACTTGATAATCGGGATTGGTTTTGAGAATCAGGGAAATATCGCTACAGTTGCCAAAGAATTCCCCCAGACCAAATTTGCCACAATCGATGTTAATGCCACCGGGGATAATATTGCTTCGATTACTTACCGCGAACATGAGGGCGATTTTCTGATGGGCGTCCTGGCAGCAATGCTCACTAAGACCAAAACAGTAGGTATTATCGGAGGTATGGACATTGATACCATACGCCGCATTGAGAAAGGATTCAAGCAAGGAGTGATGTACCAGGATAGCAGTGTTACCGTGCTGACTGATAACGCCGGCACTTTTTCTGACCCTCAGGTGGGTAAAACTCTCGCACAGGCTCAATATACGAAAGGCGTTGATATCATTCATAATGCCGCGGGAAGAACCGGACTGGGGATTATCGAAGCGGCTCGGGAGTCCGGTAGGTTAACTACGGGAACCAGTGGAGACCAGCGGTATCTGGCTCCCGGTAATGTGGTGGGCAATCGGCCAAAGCGTGTTGATACCGCAGTAATGGTACTGATAGAAGAAGTCAAAACGGGAACGTTCAAAACAGGCCCCCGCTCTTTAGGGTTAAAAGAGAATGGTATCACGTTAGGGCCTTTCGATGAGTCACTGGTCAGCAAAGTAATGTCAAATAGACTGGATGACTTAAAACAGAAGATAGTCAGTGGCAAGATAGTGATTCAAGTCGATTAAGAGAAAATGCGTATATTATGGATTGTCCGGCGATTAAGGCTATGGACAAACCAGAGCCTCCAGCGCAGACTGGTTTTCTGGAGCATTGGTTTTTGGGTAGTTACCGTATCTATTCTCAGCCTGACCTTTTTACTATTTGGCCGAAGTGAGATATTGAATGAGACCCGCCAGCGAAATGTTCAGATTGCCTCAGTAGTCAGCCGGGATGTTAATTTTCAAGTCAGCAGTATTTATTCCGATATACGAATATTCTCCCGGTACCTTGAGTCATTGGACCCCGGAATAGAGAGCCAGGCGGCGGCGATACTGGCATTACGCTTATCTTCTCCACAACGTTACCGTGCTATCTTTTACTTTGATTCTGAAGAACATATGTTGTTCCATCTGACGGATAACCCGGAAAGCATTCTGGCATTGAAAACCGGAGATATTATTTCCCGTCCGCAGGTAAAGCCGGATGAGGAAGTTCTAGCCGCATACCGCATGACAAATGGAGCAGTTACCTCCACTTCGGATGTTCACTTTACAGGAATCGACCGTATTCCGGTAGTATGCGTAGGTGTACCGCTGAAATTCTCCGAAGGACGGGTAAGAGTTGTAATTCTTCAAATCGACCTGCGTGATATCTGGCAACGTATTAACCTGAGCACGGTAGGGAAATCTGGTTTTACTTTTGCCGTATCACGGAATGGTGTAGTTATTGCTCACCCTGCGCCAGCCTACATCGGGAGCCAGATGCCTTCTGAAATAACATCCTTACTGGCAGGGTATGAAGGCTTTACTGAATATGACGAGCCCATTAAACAGCGTGCCGTCTTTGCTGCCTATAGCCCGGTGGGCGGCCCGACAGGATGGGGTATTGTAGTGCAGCAGGATGCATCCGAGGTTCAGGCTCCTACTCTTAGAACAGGCATCTTCATTATGATTGTCTGGTTAATCCTGGCCACCGCCGGAACTGTTGGAATACTGATAATGACAAGGAGTTTTACCAGACCTATTATGGAGCTTACCAAGACCGTACAGGAGATTGCACAGACCGGCAAATTGACGAAACCATCAACGGAGCAGAGACGCGATGAAGTTGGTCAACTTAGCCAATCTTTTAACCAGATGATTGAGAGGTTACAGACAACGGAAGGAAGATTGGCAACTGCGGCGGCGGAAGAGCGCAACCGGCTTGCCCGCGACCTTCATGACGCTGTCAGTCAAACTCTCTTTTCGGCCAGTCTTATTGCCGAAGTACTGCCCCGGCTATGGCAACGTAATCCCGAAGAGGGGAGCAGGCGACTTGAAGAGGTGCGTCAGTTGACACGTGGGGCTTTGGCGGAGATGCGGACCCTGCTCCTGGAGTTACGCCCTTCAGCACTCGTCGAAGCGGAACTGCCCCATTTGCTAAACCAACTCGGTGAATCAATCAATGGCCGGGCACGTGTACCGGTTACGGTTTTGGTAGATGGACAATGCTCATTCCCAACCGAGGTGAAGGTAGCTCTATACCGTATCGCCCAGGAAGCATTAAACAACGTGGCAAAGCACGCCGGAGCCAGGCAAGTGAAGGTAAACTTACTCTGTGAACTAACTAAAGTTACCTTAAAGATAACCGATGACGGCCATGGTTTCGATATGACCGGCGTTCCTCCTGGTAGTTTCGGCTTGGGCATCATGCATGAGCGGGCTGGAGATATTGGGGCTTTAATATCAGTGCAAAGTAAAATGGGTCACGGGACAGAAGTGGTGGTGGTCTGGCAAAATGGAGCAAAGGAGAGTAAGTTATGACTATGCCAAAACAGATTCGCGTTATGCTTGTTGATGACCATACTGTAGTGCGAAGCGGCCTGGGAGCCGTACTGGCGGCTTCTGATGACATGAGCCTGGTTGGTGAGGCTGGCGACGGCGAAGAGGCGATACGCTTGTGTGAACGCCTGCAACCAGATGTAGTATTAATGGACCTGCTTATGCCGAAGATGGACGGGGTTGCTGCGACAAAAGTAATTCACGAGCGTTGGCCGCAGGTTCGTATTATTGCCCTGACCAGCTTTAAAGAGAGGGAGTATGTTGAAGGGGTGTTGAAAGTCGGGGCGACAAGTTACCTGTTGAAAAACGTGTCGGCAAGTGAGCTGGTATCTGCAATCCGTCATGCTGTGTCTGGACTACCCAGTCTATCTCCTGAAGCTGCTCAAGTGCTTATTCAGAAAGTGAATGAACCATCTCAACCGGGCCTGACAGACCGTGAGCATGATATTCTGGTTCTGATGGTGGAAGGAAAATCCAATGGAGAAATTGCCGAACGCCTTTTCGTAAGCCAATCCACCGTTAAGTTTCATGTCAGCAATATCCTTTCCAAACTGGGGGTCACCAGCCGTACTGAGGCAGTTGCCCTCGCGGTAAAGCATCACCTGGTCAACTGACCAGCTAAATTCCAGCTTATCGTCCTATTATAATCTCCCCTGATGTACGGCGTATCAGGGGAGATTATATTTTATATTGATTTTAAGGAATGAATCCGTAGTGGAAGGATAAGATGATAGGAAGCACGATTTTTCTAATATTTCCTCCATCTGTTTTTGTTAGATCATTTCAACTGGATTCGGGAAGAGCTAAACAGGAGGCAACGCCAACTAAGGTTCCAAATTTAAAATGCAGAAAGTTGGTACTAAGTGAGGGTAAGACAAATGCGCGTCCTAATAGCTGATGACCAGCCCAGTGTCCGGTCAGCGCTTAAATTAGTACTGGAGCAGAATGGAATAACTGTGGTTCACGACGTAACTGATAGCCGGGAATTGCTAGACTGTCTAACAACAAAACAGGTAGATTTGGTACTGCTTGATTGGGAACTCCCTGGCCGGCCGAGCAAGAAGGTAATTCCGGTATTACATTCTCAGCTCCCTGGTCTTGTTGTAATAGTTCTTGACAGCCGACCGCAGACGCGGACTGAGGCGCTAGCAGCCGGAGCTGATGGTTTTGCCTGTAAAGGAGACCCCCCGGAATACCTGCTTGAGGCTATCAGTAGCTGCTGGCCAGGTAACAAACAAATTTAAGTTTATCTTACTGAGGCTATCAGAAATGTTAATACTAAAATTACCCCGTTGGCCTGGTACAAGGACACGATTTCTCCTGTGCGAGAGGATATATTGTCTCGAATCGATTTTAGCATGGTAGAATCCAGCAAGCTACAATCGCTAAAAGCGATATCATTGAGTGCTCATGAAGCAAGTCTGAAGTAAACAGAAAGAAGGTGTATTCATGACTACAAGAACAATAGCCTCAAAAGGGATGGCCACCAGGCAGAAGATTCGTCTGGCAATTCTTTTCCTGATGGTACTACTCTTCCCGATTACAATGAACTATTTCTCCGTGTTTCTTATCATCGAAGGCTCTTCACGGGGAATAATGACCTTTAGTTTCTTCTTCTGGACAGCGTGGGTAATATTAGCCCTTTTCTTTGGTCGCGCCGCCTGCGGCTATCTCTGCCCTCTGGGCGCTTTCCAGGAGACCAAAGACAGGATGGTTCCCAAGCAGCTAAACAACGTCAAATATCTGAAAATAACCAAATATATGTTAGCCGTGGCCTGGGTAGGAGCTATCATCTATTTTGCTATCACCGCCGGCGGATATCAGACAGTGAACTTGCTCTATAGCACTGATTCCGGAGTTTCCATAGACAGGGCAGAGGGGTGGTTCACCTGGGGTTCAATAGTGCTCATTGTTCTCCTACCGGTATTTATTATCGGCAGGCGAGCATTCTGCCGCTATTTTTGCCCCTGGGGAGTGCTCAATACGGTAAGTACCAGATTAAAAAACTTCTTCCGCTGGCCATCACTGCATCTTGAATCGAAGAAGGATAACTGTAAGCAGTGCCGTACCTGCCTGGCGAACTGCCCGGTAGGTCTGTCCGCAGCTGACATGGTAAAAGCTGGCTCGATGAAGAATGATGAGTGTATCCTTTGCGGCACCTGTGTTGACAATTGCCCGAACAAAGCAATCAAATACTCCTGGGGGAGACCATAAACACAATAATTAGGAGGAATGTGATGAAAGTAGTTATTCTCGACGGTTCGCAGGCAAATGATATGACCGGAGAGCATGTCCGCAAGGTGCTGTTAGCAGAACTCGAAACCCGTGGATGTGACGTAGAACATATCATCATCCGTGAGCAAAAAATCGGTAATTGTGCCGGCGATTTCTTCTGCTGGATTCGTACCCCGGGTATGTGTCATGTGGATGACGATAACCGCCGTATCGCTAAGGCGTTGATAAACTGCGACCTGATGGTCTATCTGACACCGGTAACATTTGGCGGGTATTCCTCAATGCTGAAGCGGATGGTTGACCATACTATCCAGAACATTTCGCCAAATTTCGCCAAGGTCGAGGGTGAGACCCACCACCAGAAGCGCTACGGTAAGTATCCTGATTTTCTGGTTATTGGCTGGATGGAGGCACCTGACACTGATACCGAGAGAATTTTCAGGCATCTTGTCCAGCGTAACGCTCTCAATTTCTACGCTGAAAAAGCTGCCTGCGGGGTGGTTCTGGCGGGTCAATCAGACGGGCAGATTCAGGCTTCGGTGCAGCACTGGCTCAACAACCTGCACAGCGGTCAGCCGTTACCGGCAGTAAAACTACCGGAGGGTAGCACGACACCCGGTTCGGCATCTGAAATCCGGCGGGCACTGTTGTTGGTAGGCAGTCCCAGGACCAATAAGAGCAATTCAAATTCAATCGGCGGATACCTTTTTGAACGATTACGTTTGCATTCCATTCAGACCGAGACGGTTTACCTGCATACCATGGTACGCTCACCTGATAAAATAAAAGCACTCATGGAAGCAATCGATGAGGCTGACCTGGTAACGCTGGCATTCCCATTGTATGAAGATACACTGCCCTCTCCGGTGATTGAGGTATTGGAGCGTATCGCAGCTTACCGGCAAGGCCACAGGCAGACTCATCGGCCGTTATTCACCGCAATTAGCAATTGCGGTTTTCCTGAAGCTCAGCACAATGCTAATGCCTTAGCTATCTGTGAAACGTTTGCCAAACAATCGAATTTACAGTGGGCCGGCGGGCTGGCGTTAGGTGGGGGCGAGCAGATCGGTGGCAGGCCACTGGTCAAAGCTGGCGGACAGATGATACGGATAAGAAAGGCACTGGAACTGGCAGCTGAAGCTCTTGTGGTAAGCCAGTCTATCCCGAAAATGGCACAGGATTTGATGGCCAAGCCGGTTGTACCAGCCTGGACATACCGGTTAATGGGTGGGTACATCTGGAAACAGAGGGCTAAACCTTACCGCGCAGGCAAATTACTTAAGCGGCAGCCATACCTGGCCACAGTCAAATAACGGAGTCAGTTCGGGTTCAGGCATAACATTTTGTTAGCCGTAACAACCATAGCAGTAATCAATACCACCTGCTTTGCAGGCCTGGTTTCACGCTGGCCCCCGAATCCCAGGAGGGAAGCCAAAAAGATTGCCGAAGAATTCGTGAAAATGGAAACTACTTTCCGCTTTGATGGTATTCCTATATAGTGAGCCGCCAGGGTCTCAAACGTCAAAACTTTGTTAGAAGATGTAGAAGTACTAGTGCTATTTTAGAGCCAATAAAGATGGGTTGTGCCAATCGTAAGGAGCGCACAGGCAGCTCTGGAGAGAAGGAGCCCGGATACGGAGGGTTGTGATAAGTTGACAGCCGCGTGGTACGGGAGGTATTATCGTGACTAAGGGCGATGACGGATAATAATCGCTTGACTGCGGGTTGAAATAGGACAAGGAGGGACAAATTATGAAACTGTTACGTATAAATATGACCGACCGTACCTACCGCCTGGAAGAAAGCCCGGCGCCCTACAAAAACATGGCCGGGCGTGGTCTGACATCCTCTCTCGTTGCCGCCGAGGTACCACCAACGGCCCATCCACTGGGTCCTCATAACAAGGTTATCTTTGCCCCCGGGATTGTGACGGGCACAGTTGCCCCGACCTCTTCCCGCCTCTCCGTGGGTGCCAAATCACCCCTGACCGGTGGCATCAAGGAGTCAAATGTCGGCTCATCCTGGAGTAATAACCTAGCTTCTATGCAGCTACAAGGTTTAATCGTGGAAGGGCAGCCAGCGGAGAAAGATAAACTCTGGGGAGTCTACCTGAGCTGGGATAAGAAGACTGGTAAACCGGCAGTTGAGTTCTTCGATGCCACCGAATATGCCGGCGAAAATCTGTACGATACCTTCCCCAAATTGTACCGGCGCTTCGGTAACAATATCTCTATTGCTGGCTACGGTGTCGCTGGCGAGCACGGTTACGGTAACGCCGGCATTGTTTTCAACGATATTTCCAAACGCCCCAGCCGTTATGCGGGACGTGGCGGTCTAGGCTCGGTATTGGGGAGTAAAAGACTCAAATTCATTGTGGCCAATGATGCCGGTTCTCCCGGCGTCGCCATCGCCAACAAAGCATTATTTGACCAGGGGCGCAAAAAAATGACTGAAGCCCTGCAGACTCACGATGTCACCAAGCCCAAAGGCGGCCTGAACACCTACGGCACGGCGGTACTCATCAACATTATGAACGAAGCCGGAGGACTGCCTACCCGCAATTTCTCAAACGGCCGTTTTGAAGGGGCGGCTAAGATTGGTGGGGAGGCAATTTTCGAGGGGAACAAGCAGCGCCTGGGTAAGGAACTCTATAACCATGCCTGTAGCCCCGGTTGTATCATCCGATGCTCCAATACCTGGCATAAGCCAGATGGTTCTGAGCACACCTCTTGCCTGGAGTATGAATCTAACTGGGCTTTAGGGGCTGACTGTGGCATTGATAGCCTGGACGATATTGCCGAACTCATCCGTCTTTGTAATGCTTACGGGCTGGATACCATTGAGACCGGCACCACTCTGGCGGTAGCCATGGAAGCCGGTGTGGTTACGTTTGGCGATAGCAAGCGAGCCATTGAACTGGTGCATGAAATGGGGAAAGGGACACCAATGGGCCGTATCCTTGGCAGTGGTACCGAGACTGCCGGTAAAGTCTTTGGCCTGACGCGTGTCCCCACCGTGAAAGGCCAGAGCATGCCCGCTTATGAACCGCGTGCGGTCAAAGGCATTGGCGTTACCTACGCCACCACCACCATGGGCGCAGACCACACTGCCGGTTACACTATCGCTCCGGAAATCCTGAGTGTGGGGGGCAAAGCCGATCCACTCAGCCCGGAAGGCAAAGCAGGCCTCAGCCGCGCGTTTCAGGCAACAACAGCCTTTATTGACTCCTGCGGTCACTGTCTGTTTATCGCCTTTGCTATCCTTGATATTCCTAGTGGGTACGAAGGCATGATAGAAGAATGTAATGGCGTCCTGGGCACGAGCTGGACTGCCGACGATATTTTCAAGATAGGAGTCGATATCCTCAAAAAAGAGAGGGCCTTCAATGAAGCCGCCGGCCTCACCAAAGCCCATGACCGGCTACCCGAATTCATGAAGTATGAACCACTGCCACCCCATAACCAGGTATTCGACGTGCCAGATAGCGTCCTGGATTCCGTTTACGGGCAGCTTTAAGTTCGGAGCATGGAGCGGACGGGGCATAAACTACCCCGTCCGCCCTCTTTTGGGACACCGAAGATGGGCATCAAGGTAAGACTTTTTGCAGCGCTGGTCGTATACGTTCCTGGTGCTAAGCCGGGGGTCTCTTTTGAGGTCGAGTTGCCTGATGGAGCTTCTCTATCCGACCTGGTAAGCCATTTGGACCTGCCACAAAGTGAAGTGAAAGTAATCTTTATCAACGGGCGTGCACAACCTCTGCATCACAAATTACAAAACAATGACGAGGTAGGTGTTTTCCCGCTGATCGCCGGAGGATAGACAGACGGGTATCACGGTAAATCTGTACCTTTACGGCGAGCTGGCACGCTACGGAGATGAAACGGCTCTTCCCGGGTCTGCCAGTCAGCAAGTATACCTTCAAGAGAAAGACACCATCCGTGTTCTTTTGGCCCGTTTGGGGATACCTTCCGAGAAGCGTGGGATTACCTTTATTAATGGCAAGTTAAGTGCCATGCCTGGTCTGCAGCCGGACCTGGATCATATCCTAAACAACAATGATCGCGTGGCTTTCTTCGACCTCAGAAGTATGTGGCCTTTTCAGTATCGTCATGGCGCCGTAATGACCGAGGAAATGACTCAGTCCCTGCACAACGAGGAGGGTGAAGGCTTAAACCATACCTGCAGTTAGTAGTCATTAATAAGTCAAGCCGTGAGAAGTTGCCTGTCGCACAAACTTGGCTTGTTGGGACACTCTCGCGAACGCCCATACAACGCCGGACATGCAGCAAGAGGCAGTTGACAATTTTGATGATATGGTTGTACCTAAAGTTAAACCGGATTAGTGCCAAATTATTGCCAGTTAACGAAAAGGCCCTTACGCTAATTACTGCAAAGGGCCTTTTTAGCTTCAATTTCCAGTGAGCCGTGTGGGACTCGAACCCACGACCAACAGATTAAAAGTCTGATGCTCTACCAACTGAGCTAACGGCCCGCATCGCTAGCTAAGTTTAGCAAATCTTGCCCCTTCTCGCAAGCACTGTGGTGAGAGCTTTTTCCGGCCTCACCACTTGAATCCTCAGAGAAATCCATCCCCCTGACCCCCTTCCTTTGGTAAAGGAAGGGGAAAATAAAGAAAGAGGGGCTACCGCCTCTCTTAAACTCTTCTAGTGTCTTTATACCGTAAAGGGTTGTAAGCACGTAGCTATAACGGTTCATGGCTTGTGGGTTACCCGGATTTGGTACCACCGTATCTGCACTGATAAACCTCCCAATCTGCGGGTCATAGTATCTAGCCCCGTAGTAATACAACCCCGTGCCATCCAATCTCTGGCCGGTAAAGAGCTTATCCGTGCCTAAATCACCGGTACTTTTTAAACTCGCTCCATAGCAAACTGCTGAAAAAGTATTCATCTGGTTTATCTTTCTGAGCAGCGCCTGCCCCGTACTTGATACGGGGTGGTCTTGTGGCACAATCCTGTCATATAAATAGCTGCCATAGAATGAGGTTTGGGGAGATTTAGGCTTGAGCATTTTACACCTCCCTTACTGACTTGCACTCATTCTACACGGACAGCAAGGGGATTGCTACCAAAAGAAGCCTATTTTAGTATCTTGAATGTTTGAATAACGTGTTCGAAATCAGATTTAGCTTCTTCAGCCACTTTCTCATAAGCTGACATTTTTATCATCCAGATGAAGCCATCATGGTCAAAAGTAATAAGTCGTGTAATCATAACAAGGGTAGGCGTCTGCGGTTCACCTTTGGGCGGCGCATCTAGTGGTGGAGGCCCAGAACGTAAATCTAAGGAATATGTAACTATTTCTCCTTTTATTCCGCCAATAGTAATTGGAGACCTTTCCAATACCTGAGCTACCTGATAATATTTCATTGTTCTTGCTACGAGATTATCAAGTAATTCACTCGCGTTATATATATCCAGGTACAACCGATTGGGATACCTGTCAATGTCAACAATCATATCTTTGTCGGGCCAGCCACTAATTCCGTATCGTCTGAAACCTACAAAGAACCTATTGTCTGCATGGCTGCGCAAATCAATTCTCATATCGGCCCGATACTCGAACTGAAAGTGGATGCTTCCTTCTGTGTTGGAGAATACTTTATAACCAAAACAACCGGTTAACACTGAGCTTGACATCAGTATCACGATCAGGAGGAGGTAACGGACAGAGCTCCCCATCCTTTTTCCCATCATCTTAGATAACACCTCCGAAGAAGATTCAATCGGATTTCGGCTACGAACTATGATAATAACCCTATCTTACCAACAACCCAGCAATTACCTTCCTCTGTAATGCATCTTGGACAAAGGGGGAAGGTAATAATCGAAGATTACCATAATTTCTCCAGAGTTTATCTTCGGACCTCCATCCTGTTTTGACGTCATATTTTACATTATACATGGATTGAAAAATTCCCCTGTTGGAGTTGAGCATTTCTGTTGGCTGAGGCATCAAATCCGACCACCAATCTACTTGAAATCCTGTTCCCTTAGCGACACGATTCGCAACCATGAAGCCTAATGCCTCCTCAAATATTGAGTCGCCTGACCTCTGGTCAACCAGGCGAGCAATAGCATGCACTGATTCATGACCGAGTAGACTTGCTACATAATCAATTGGTCGAGGTTGATTCGCTAAAAAGCTACCAACCGTAATATAAACATTACCATTGTATACACTCGTCTCGGCGGCAGAATAAGCTAGGGACATTACTCCAGACCGTATCACCACTGTCCCGGGGTCGTCTCGAAGAAATCCGACTAACTCCGGTTCATTCTGCTCAAGTACATACCACGCATATCTTAGCTCCAGGTACTCCTCTATCATTTGCTGAATTTCGTCATTGAAGGTATATCCTGCATCCTGCTCAGCCAAATAACCTAAAATTTCGTCTTCATTTTCGAATTCTACATACAATCCGGAAGGGTCTACATACTTTAGTGGGTTGTTCAATACGTATGAATAACGGTTCAGGTTTTGAGGATTCCCCGGATTCTGGACAATGACATCCGGGCTGATAAACCTGCCAATACTGGCATCGTAGTATCTTGCTCCGTAGTAGTATAAGCCTGTATTATCCAACCTTTGCCCGGTAAAGAGCTTATCCGTGCCTAAATCACCCTCACTTTTTAAGCGCTCTCCATACGGATAATACATCGTTGAGGCAAGGAGGCTCCCGTCACTGCCGGTTATCAGGCTGGTCCCACCAAGATGGTCTTGATGAATGTAGTTCAACGTCGTGCCTGTCCGTTTAGCCACCAGCTTATCCCCCAGGTAATAATAAGTCGTGTTTTCGCCGGTGGTCAAGTTCTTCTCGAAATACTTATTGACGTAGAGAATGGTCTCTCCAGCTTCGGTCTTCTTCACGCGTTTACCATCGCCATCATAGACAAAGGTGGAGTTTTCTTTAGACGTGTAGGTAATAAGGTTATCTGTCTCAGACACGGTCTCAAGTGTTAGATGATGTCTTGGGGTGAGCTATTTGAGACTCATTGCCTTTACAATGGTACGGCTAATGATGTATTCTAGCCTGTAAAGCAAGGAGGGAAAATCACGTTGTATCAGGCACCACGCGGCACTGCCGATATTCTCCCTGAGGAACAAGTCTACTGGCGCTATATCGAACAAAAGGCGGCCGGTGTCTCCCGGCTCTATGGCTATGAGCGCATTGATTTTCCGGCCTTTGAAGACGCCGGTCTGTTCCGCCGCAGTGTCGGCGAAGGCACTGATATTGTCGAAAAGGAAATGTACATTTTCCAGGACAGGGGTAAGAACCAGCTCGCCCTGATACCGGAGGGCACCGCCTCGGTATGCCGGGCTTACGTCGAGCATGGCCTGAGCAACCGGCCGCAGCCGGTAAAGCTTTATTACCTGGCTTCTGTTTTCCGCTATGAAAGGCCTCAGGCGGGACGATACCGGCAGCACCACCAGTTCGGCTGCGAAGCCATCGGCGACGATGACCCTGCCCTCGATGCCGAGGTGATTGATATGGCCTGGCAATTCTTCCAGTCGCTTAACCTGGGTCAACTATCTTTGAAACTCAACAGTATCGGCTGTAAGGCGTGCCGGCCAGGCTATCTCAGCGCCCTGAAGGACTACTATGCCGGGAATGCTCCCGGATTATGCTCCGATTGCAAGACAAGGCTGGACAAAAATCCGCTCCGCCTGCTCGATTGCAAGCAACCTTCCTGCCAGGCCATCGCCGACGCGGCACCAAGAAGTGCCGACCATCTTTGCCAGCCCTGTAGCGAGCATTTCAGCCAGTTGCAGAGGTACCTGGGATTGCTGGGATTCCCCTTTACCCTGAACCACCGCCTGGTCAGAGGGCTGGACTACTATACCCGTACCGTCTTTGAGATTCAGCCTGAAGCCGAAGGGGGGCAGAGTACTCTCGGCGGCGGGGGCAGATACGACGGACTGATTGAAGAGCTGGGGGGTAAACCCACCCCGGCCATCGGCTTTGCCACCGGCATCGAGCGTATCGTGCTCAACCTGAAAAACCAGCAGATTCCTGTCCCACCACTACCCCGACCATCGGTGTTTGTCGCCCACCTTGGGGATAAAGCCAGGGATGAATCAATCAAGCTGGCGGCCAGGCTCAGACAGGCTGGTATCGGGGTGGTCAAGGCCAGCGGCAGCAAGAGCTTGAAAGCCCAGCTGCGGCAGGCCAATTCCCTTGGTGTTCATCAGACTATCATCATCGGGGATGACGAGTTACAGGCAGGCACAGCCATCGTACGGGACATGGTGAATGCCCGGCAAGAGACGGTGCCACTAACCAAGCTGGAAGAGCTGCTGAAATAGGCTGGTCTGATAGCAATGCGCTATGCCATCATCGCTGATATCCATGCCAACCTGGCAGCTTTTACAGCGGTACTTGAGGACATCCGGCACCGGGGTGGGGCAGAAAAGTTCTGGTCTCTGGGCGATGTGGTTGGCTATGGGCCGGAGCCGCACCAGTGTGTTGAGCTTTTGCACCAGCTAGACCATATCGGTGTGGTGGGTAACAATGATTTAGCCTCCATCGGTAAAATTAGTACCGCCGAGTTTAATCCCGAGGCGGCGGCCGCCTGCCAATGGACGGCACAGCAGCTAACTCCGGCTGATATCGAGTACCTGGATAAGCTACCCCTGGTCATTGAAGCAGGAGATTTTACCCTGGTTCATGGTAGCCCGAGAGAGCCTGTCTGGGAATACCTCGTTTCGGTAGACATCGCTCAAGAAAACCTGGCTTACTTTAAATCGCCGTTTTGTCTGGTCGGCCACTCTCATGTCCCGCTGGTCTTCAGCTCAGATAAGAGCGGTATTCTTTCAGGAAAACCCTTGCTGAACAATACCAAGCTGACCCTGGCGAAGAACCGCTTGTTTATAAACCCGGGTAGTATCGGGCAACCGCGCGATGGTGACCCACGGGCAAGCTACGCCCTCTATGATGACGAAACCAGGCAGCTCAGGCTCTACCGGGTTCCCTATGATATCCGTTCCACCCAGGAAAAGATAATTGCCTATGACCTCCCGTTACGGCTGGCAACTCGATTGAGCCATGGCTGGTGATTGAGATTGTTTAGTGACCTACCCCCTTAATCCCCCTTTCCTGGCAGAAGTATGTCATTCCAGCCTGCGCTGGAATCCAGGGGGGTGGGCACCTGGATTCTGGCTTTCGCCAGAATGACAGCTACTGACAAGAGAAGGGGAGATAAAAAATATAAGAGATACTCAAAAGCGACTATCTTAAGCAGCTCCAGTATTCTTTAAGCTGCCGCTTGACTTCCTCGATGACGTGTTTCGTCCCGGCGAAGGCGGAGTCAGTGATGAATTCACGGGGGGCTGGTTCCGGCTCTTCCAGGTCAAGCTCGATACCAGCCAGGCCGGAAATCAAGGACAACCAGGCATAGGGCAGGACTGTTTCATTGTAGCCGGAGGCAATCAGGTCAATCTCTCTACCGTCACAAATCCCGGCCATCTGCCTCACCTTTTCGCCAATCATCCTGAAGCCTTTTAAGCTCAGGCCAAGGTTGGTCAGACGGTCGGCAAAGTGCGGATCAGAACCGCCGTTACGGATGATGATTTGCGGCTTAAACTCCTGAGCTACCGGCTCAACCACGGATTCAAAGGCAAGCCGGTAGGAATCATCACCGGCATCAGGAGGCAGCGGGATATTGATGGTAAAACCTTTACCGCTACCGGAGCCAATCTGGTGAGTAAAGCCGGTGCCCGGGTACAGAGTCCGCGGGTCCTGGTGAATATCAATAAAGAGAACTTTTGGGTCTTCGTAAAAATACTCGCTGGTACCATTACCGGCATGAGCGTCCGTATCCAGGACAAGGATTCTCTCCAGCCCGTATTTTTTCAGTAAGTATAAAGCGGAGAAGGCCACATCATTATAGAGGCAGAAACCTTCGCCGTAATCACGCTTGGCATGGTGCAACCCCCCACCAATCGAGACCACTTTGCTGAATTTACCGCCTTGAACCAGGTCGCCGGCCATTTTCGCCTGTCCCACAACGAATCTGGCCGCATCTTCCAGCATTCCCGGTCTGCCTGCCGGCAGATTGTCAGGACTATGGAACCGCCCGAATCGGCCGGGGTAGTTCAAACCAAGGTTGGCCGCACGGTAATACTCCCTGGTAAAATCAATATATTCTTCCCGGCAGATGAGGCGCAGGTCATCGTCACTGGCTGCTTCCGCCCGGAGAACCCGGTAGTTATCATCCTCGGGCAGGTTTTCCCGCAGGAAGCGCGGGAAGGTCTCATAGCGCTCGCCGCGGAAAGGGTGACCTGGCCCAAAGTTATATTCCTTTAGCTCGGGGCGATACAGAATGGCGAAAGCCACCTCGCCTCCTCAGCCATACATTTTATAGCTTTACCGTATCTTTTTCTCACACTCGCGGCAAAGTACCACCGGCGGGGAAAACCTGGCTATAATCATCATGTCACCCAGTGGTTTTACCTGGTCACACTGCTTACATTTAAAGGTGATTTCCCTGGCTTTCGCTTCTCCATCGGGTTTCTCTGTTTTTACAGTCACGCTATCATCCTTCCAAACCTCACGGTGCCAGGCAAACGAGCGCTATGATTCTTCTTTGCCACCCGTCTTCGCTGTGTCACCACTATCCTGCAACGAATAGCTCTGGCTCCCCCGGCTATCAGTGCAATAAAACCCGGACCCTTTAAAGATGATGGGTACCGGGGAGAAAACACGCTCGGCATGGCCCCCGCAACTGGGACAGCTCGCTGATCCATCTTCACTAAAGCTTTTCCTTACTTCAAACCGGGATGCACAGCAGCTACATTGGTACTCGTAAACAGGCAAGTTCTCACCCCCATTAGTCATTCTTTCCCCTTGGCTGATTTTTCTAGTGATAAGCCCTCTTCGTGCTACCGGGTCAAGGTGTTGGCCAGGATTGTTTGCGGACAAAGGGGCTGGCACAAGGGAAAATTGGCACTTCTGCCATCAATACTATTTTACAGCGCGATGGCCGGATAGTCAATGCTATGACGAGGAAATCCGGGCAACTTTCCATCTTAGCTGGAATAATCACTACCGAGAAGAGGTAACATCACAAATACCTGGTGACAATGGAGTGGTAGCGGCGGGATTCAGCCAAGATTAGAGCATTATCAGGGACAGTCCCGCCTCTAGTGTTCATGGCTCATATTGTGTACCAGTTCCATCATTTCTATCACTTTGCGTACCGATTCCCAGTCATGAGCCTGGTATGATTTTTTGAGTTCAGCGATTATCCAGGCATCTGTATCAGATAAGAAACCCTCCAAATCTTCCCTTAATGCCGGCCACGATTCAAGAATTGTGCACCTGGTTGAAGACATTATTGCTTTCCTCCTCATCGGTCTCACGGTTTAACTCTCATCGCATTAGTGGGAATAAACTCACAGATGATTTGACGATATTGTCATTATTGTACAGCTACGGGTAAATTTACAGTAAAAGCATACCGTAGCGGCATTGTGGTTGGACGGAAGTGGAACCAGTATACCTATGATTATCCAGAATACTAACCGGAAACGCAGTAAAAACAAATGGTGGCAGCGGTGGGAGTCGGACCCACGACCAAGGGCTTATGAGTCCCCTGCTCTACCACTGAGCTACACTGCCGTCAGCTAAATCTACCAAATTGGTGCTAGCTTGTCAATGTGCTCGTGCGAGAGGTTCTGTTTGCTTATGGTTGATGTTGATAAAAACCTATCCCCTTTCCCCTTCCCTTGCGAAGGGAAGGGGGAGAAAAAAGAGAGGGGCGAAGCCCCCTCTCTAAAATACTTTCCCCCTCTCCTCAAAGGAGAGGACACAGGGGGTGAGGTGAGGGGGTCAACCAAAACCGAACAGAACTGTGTGAGACACATAAAAAGATAGTGCTTGTAGGAAAAACATCGTCTTCTCCGGAAAAGTTGAGGACTAAGGCCTGGCAATAATCAAGTAGTGATAAAGTCCACTGTCTTTGATTGCTTCTATCGTAAAGCCGGCGGCCTCAATCAGGTGCGCCGCCGTTTCTTCGTCGAATCTTACTCTCAGCGGAGGGCCTAACTCCATTGGCTCTTTCTTCCAATCCAGATTGACCAACCTGCCGGCTGGTTTGAGCATACTCCTGGCGTTTTCCACAGCTTTGGACGGAACTTGAAAATCGTGAAGTGCTATCCCGAAGAAGACGATATCAGCGCACTGCTCGCAGATGACGGTTTCTTCGGCTCTCCCCACCGAGAGGTGCATATTTTCCAGGCCATCTCTGGCAACTTGCTCCTGCAAGCGGGCTATCGATTCGGCATCCGCATCCAGTCCATATACTTTCCCTTGCTTACCAACTATCCTGGCCGCCGGTAGAGCGAAGAAGCCGACTCCACAACCGATATCGATGAAAGTAAAGCCAGGTGTTAAGCCGATGCCGGACAGAATGGCCTCCGGATTCTGCCATTTTCTCCGCGCCTGGTCATCAATCGGCCGGTGCATGCTCCCCGCAGGTCTCAAGGTAATCGTCTCCTCACTACCGGAACACGGATTCACTGCTTAGCTAAATATTAACCAAACTGTTTTCTGCCGTCAACGCGGCCCCGTCCGGTCATTGCCTTTGAGAGTGACAAGTCTACCGGCCAGACCTGGTCACCGGTATTAGTGTATTGTCTCATCAACAGGTTGACAAACCCCGTTCGCCCTGAGCCAGTCGAAGGGCAAGATGCTTCGACAAGCTCAGCACAAACGGTTTATATGGTAAGTTATTACTGAGACACCTGCACTAGCTTGAGGATAAGTCCTTCTTACTCTCTATAGCCTGGATTGCCTGTATCCGTTGCAGGAGAGGAGGATGAGAATAATTCAGGAAAACGTAAAAAGGGTGCGGTGTCAAATTTGACAGGTTGGTAGCGGAGAGCTTTTTCACGGCATCAATGAGACGGTGCGGGTTATCTATAGTCTCCGCGGCAAAGCGGTCAGCTTCGTACTCATTCTTCCGGGAGAACATCTGCATTGCCACTGATAAAAATAGCTCTATCGGAGTGTAAAGCAGGCCGAAGAAGAGCAGCCCGGTATAGATAGATTCCTCTGACATGAAAAAAGCCTGGTACAGGCCCGGACTGCCCAGCACCAGCGATAGCAAAAAGAAGACTACTCCGGCATGTATAACACCGATGACAGTTCCCTGGAGAATGTGTTTTTTCTGGTAATGCCCAATTTCATGGGCGAGCACAGACACCATTTCCGGGACGGAGTGTTGCGCAATCAAGGTATCAAAGAGGGCGACGCGCTTGTTACGCCCAAACCCGGTGAAGAAGGCATTTGATTTGCCGGAACGCCTGGAGCCATCCATGATGAAAACGTTTTTAATCGGAAAATCGACCGAGCGCGCATAGCTCAGGATAGCCTCTTTAAGCTCACCTGCCTCCATCGGGGTGAACTTATTGAACAGGGGCATAATCCAGGTGGGAGCCACGTACTGCATCGACAGGGAAAACAGAGTCATTGCGCCCCAGCAGTAAAGCCAGGCATACGTGCCGGCATACTGGAGCAAAGCCAGGATACCCAGGAGAAGCGGGCCACCCAATAACAGGGCGAGGCCGAGTCCTTTCACCCGGTCCAGGAAGAACGTGCACGGAGTGGTTTTATTAAAACCAAAACGCTCCTCGATAACGAAGGTGCCATAAATACTAAACGGTAGTGTCAGCAGGCTATAGGCAAACAGGAGTATACCGATATACAGCAGTCCGTTCACTAGCAGGACAAAGTGCCAGGCTCGGACAAGCTGGTCGAACCAGTTGAAACCTCCGGAGAACCAGAAAGCCAGCAGCAAGAATAGCGTAAAGCTGCTGCTCACCAGGCCAAAACGGGTGGTGGCATGGTGGTATTCCTGGGACTTGCGGTAGTCATCTGCCTTGTAGATGCCCTGTAAAACCGGAGGCAGTTCGAGCTTCAATGCCTTTAGATTGAGCACGTTTCCCACCAGCTCCAGAGCAAACTCCAGAACGAGGGCTGAAAGTATGATGATGGCAAATGCGTTCATTATCGTGCTCTACCTGTGACCTGTGATTCTCCGGGTTACTCTCCAGCATAAACTGTCTGTCCTCCGGAAGCAAGAGTCGTTTATCGATTACATCTCTCTGCTTTTATACTCTTGCTGTTAAAAGAACGTCAGTGTAAAATGGAGCTACGGTGAAAGCCGTTAACGAGCAGAACTGCCAGTCTCCTAGTGACAAACTTAGAAGCGGGTACCGGTAATATAGTCCATCATAGTTTGACCGGCAATTAAAAGGCGGAGGGATATGCCAAGAAACCTGGTAATGGGCAATGGCAAGATAGCAGTTGCCCTCGATGGTAACATGAACGTCAGGGACTTGTTCTACCCTCAGGTAGGTCTAGAAAATCATGTAATAGGACATGAATTGAAGACCGGCGTTTGGGTAGATGGGCGCTTCACCTGGCTCGGAAAGGGCTGGAATGTGGCGATGACCTACCTCCCGGAAACGTTAGTTGGCAGAAGCCTGGCAACGCACCCGGACCTGGATATTCAGATTGAGACCAATGATGCGGTGCATCAGTTCCTTAACGTCTTCATGAGGAAGTTAATAATCCACAACGCCGGAAAATCAAACCGGAAAATCCGGCTCTTCTTTGCCAATGATTTTCACATTTACGGTGACGCGGTCGGGGATACAGTCATGTATGAGTCGGCACAAAATCGTATCGTGCACTACAAGCGCCAGCGCTACTTCTTGATTGATGGCGTTACCAGCCAGAATAGAGGGATATACCAGTACGCGACCGGTCGCAAGGAGTCCTTTGGCATGGAGGGAACCTGGAAGGATGCGGAAGACGGTGTGCTTAGCGGGAACCCAATCGCCCAGGGCTCGGTTGATTCGGTAGTTTCCTTTGAGGTTGAGGTACAACCCCAGTCCGCAGAAACAATCTACTACTGGATTGCCTGCGGCAAGGACTTGAGAGAGGTTAATGACCTGGACGCTAAAGTGAAGCAGGTCGGGCTGGAGCAGCTGATTCTTGAGACCGAGAACTATTGGTCAGCCTGGGTAAACCGGGGGGAGGTAAATCTGAGTCTCTTACCCCGTAAGCTGGCTCGGATGTTCAAAACTTCTCTCATGGTCATGCGTACCCATGTCGATAGTAGCGGAGCCATTATTGCCAGCTGTGATTCGGATATTCTCCAGTTCAACAGGGATACGTACTCATACGTATGGCCCAGGGACGGCGCCATCGCGGCAATGGCATTTGATTTGGCGGGCTTTCAAGAGGTTTCCCGGCTTTTCTTCCAGTTCTGTGACCGGACCATCAGTGACAAGGGCTTTTTCTACCACAAATATTCTCCTGACGGTTCAGTCGGTAGTAGCTGGCTTGCTTCAGTCGACACTGATGGCCAAATACAGCTTCCGATTCAAGAAGACGAGACCGCTTTAGTTCTTTATGCCCTCTGGCGGCACTTCCAAAAACACCATGATATCGAGTTCATCAGTAGTGTTTACCAGAACCTGGTGGTCAAAGCAGCCGATTTCCTTCTGGACTATGTAGACCAGGCTACGGGATTACCCAAACCTTCCTTTGACGTGTGGGAAGAGAAGAAAGGAACATTCACCTGGACTACGGCTACGGTATGTGCAGCCTTAAATGCAGCATCCGGATTTGCGAAGGTCTTCTACGATAGTGAGCGTCAGGATATCCTGAGCAAGGCTGCGGCAGATATGAAAAAAGCGATGATAACATACCTGTATGACCCACAGCGGCACCGGTTCGTGAAAGCGGTCTATGCGGATGGCTCTCTGGACTTGACACTGGATAGCAGCCTGGCCGCTGTTTTCCTGTACGGGGTCTTTGACGCCGGTGATGAAATGGTCAGGGGAACGATGAAAGCTTTGATGGATGGACTTTGGCTCAAGACAGGTATTGGAGGGCTGGAGCGTTATGAGCATGATGGATATTACCGGGTATCTAGGGATGGTCCCGGAAATCCGTGGTTTGTCTCCACTCTCTGGTTGGCCAGATGGCACCTGGCAAACGCCAGGTCTCTTGATGAACTTAAGAAAGGTCTAGACCTGCTGCTGTGGGTTACAGAACACTCATCCCCGTCAGGAATGCTGGCGGAGCAGATAGACCCCAACACTGGCATACCTATATCAGTATCACCCCTGGTCTGGAGCCATGCCGAGCTCATCACGGCGGTATGTGAATACCTGGGCAAATATCGAGAGCTCTCGTCACTGTAACTTGAAGGAGGGCTAATGGAGCTTTTGAGACTAGGTACGACAAAAGAGGTGCCACCGGGAGAAATGAACCAGTTTGAGATTAAAGGCAAAGAGCTACTGGTAGTTAATCTTGATAACCAGTTTTATTGCCTGAACGCAAGATGCACTCATGCCGGTGCCCCGCTGGTTGAAGGCACCCTGGATGGAGACATCCTTACCTGTCCCTGGCACCGCTCTCGCTTCAGGGTCACTGACGGCTCCGTCGTCAATGGGCCGGCACAGAAGTCTCTGGGTATCTATAAAATGGTGGTCAAAGATGACCAGCTATTTATCGACGCCGGAGCGATGTAAACATTAATGCAGCATGACCATGGGAACCACATTACCGCCAAGAACAAAGCACACAATCTTCTGAAAGGATTCTGGTAAAAAGCGTGACATTTGATATAGAGACCCTGGCGACTATCAATCTTCTGGTTCAGGCATTGCTCTTGCTTACCATGCTGGTAGCTGCCTATCTGGCCAAAAAGAAGCAGCTTATCCGGCACTGTAACCTGATAAGGATTACCGTGTTGGTACAGTTGCTTACCATCTTCCCGACAATGCTACCCGCCATGCTGGGCTATCTGAAAAATCCGAGACAACCGGCTTTCCAGGCTGAAATGCTGCTTCATCATAGCTCCGGCATCCTGGTTATCCTGCTCTGGATTTATATCAACCTGGCATTCATGGGTAGAGTCAAATTAGTAGGAAGATTAACCACATACATGAGAGCCGCCCTGATGATGTGGGTACTGACGTTTTTACTTGGTTTGTATCTCTACTTTCAGATTTACGTTTTGTGATGAACAAAAGCATTTCCAATGCCAGAGACGCACATGCTTCCGCTATTGCATCAGTTCAAGGAGATTTTGGGCAGTACGATAATTTCGTATCGTGATGTCTTTATAGACTTTGGTGGTGATTAGTTTGCTGAACCCGCTTTTTGTCAGACCACTAAGTAAAGTTGACAGGTAAAGCACTCCTTTTCCCGCCTTTACGGAGTCTACCCCAGCGGTAAGTTTAATTTCCTGGATAACGTCTTGTACGGTTACCGGTTCCCGGATAAAAGCGAGGTAGCACCGCAAATCCTGCCGCATCTTCCAGTCGGCAGGAACTTCTGCAAGAATATCAGTGAATTGTGCGCGGTTCATCACAATAACCCTTATCTCGAAATTAAAAGCTCTCAGGAGTGAATCCTCTAATTTTGCTGCGATTTTACCGGCGCCTTCCTCGTCTGATTCAAAAATAACATTACCGCTTTGAATATACGTTCTGACGTTAATCAATCCACATTTTTCTACCGCCTCTTTGAGGTCGGCCATTTTAATGATACTTTTCCCGCCAACATTGACTCCACGCAGCAATGCAACGTATTTCATAATGCTATTCCTGGCTATAAAGAGCCGGATAAAAATCTCGTTAGTGTATTTCCGAATGGATTGCCCGGAGCATCAGTTCGATGAGAAGGTTCACTTTTTATTCCGAAATAGCTCTGAAAAATTCCCCAAGGTGTTCACTGGGCGGTACTTGACGATAGACAGAACTTTCTGCTTAACTTTCAACTTACTCTCGTTAGCTGATTCGAGCTCCCAGGACCTTGGGCCCAGTTTATCCCCCGTCGCCCTGCGCGGGCAACGTGAAGAAGAAGGTCGAGCCTTTACCTATCTTAGACTCTACCCAGATTCTGCCGCCGTGAGCCTCGACTAGAATGCGGCATACCCTTAGTCCGAGGCCAGTACCCGGGATGTTCGCACTGACTATTTCTCCCAGACGCTCGAAATTCTGGAAAAGCTTACCCTGATTATCGAGGGATATGCCCTGACCCTGGTCACTAACTCCGATAACCAGGAAATCTCCATCATGACGGATGGATACTATGACATCGCCTCCCTTGGGGGAGTACTTGATGGCATTATCCATGAGGTTATAGAGTATTCTCTCCACCCTTAGCGGGTCAGCCAGTGCCATTGGAACCGATGGGAGAACATCACAAGTGATATGGTGTATGGCCGACCTCCCCTGCAGTTTCTTCATGATCTCTCGGGTGACGTCTACAACATTGACTGGTCGGGGTTGGAGAACAAGTCGGCTGGATTGTTGCCGCGCCAGCTCAAGCAGGTTGTCAATAAGGTTTACCATCATCTCAGTCTGCATGACGGCTTCGCCGATTAGCTCTTTAGATTGCTCCTTGGACGCCCTCTCATCAATGGCAGTCAGAAGGGATCCCATGATGACGGTCAGCGGAGTCTTGAGCTCATGCGATATTACGCCAAGAAACTCATCCCTCATCTGCTCGGCTTTTTTACGCTCGGTGATATCACGGATGTTGCACTGTATGACCTTGTCGCCGTTTACCATGTAGAGGTTACTGACAAACTCCACTTGAATCGGCCGTCCATCCTTGGTCTTTAGAGGCAAATCTTCATAGCGTGCATACCCCTTGTCCTGGAGCACCTTGAAAGCTTTTTGGCTCGCCGCGGCGTCTTTGAAGAAACCAATTTCCCAGAGACTCTTTCCAAGCAACTCCGGCTTGGAATATCCCAGTATATCAGATAGGAAAGGATTGGCATCAGTGATTTCCCCGGTCTGGGCGCTAAGAATCAAAATCCCATCTTGAGCGGTCTCAAAAAGTCGGCGGTAGCGCAACTCGGAAGAGGCCATTTCCTTCTCCATCCGTTTGCGTTCGGTGATGTCCTCTATCACCAGGAGTATTCTATGCGTCTCCCCCCCCCCCCCC
>Ga0209514_10001482_pt1 | contig 40162 bp, 32 predicted proteins | sample Subgrocontami58m_FD_187452 | JGI IMG/M metagenome (GOLD analysis project Ga0209514, IMG submission 187452) | Subsurface groundwater microbial communities from S. Glens Falls, New York, USA - GMW37 contaminated, 5.8 m (SPAdes) (version 3) | ecosystem: Environmental > Aquatic > Deep subsurface >...
TTATCCAGGCGAGCGTGTCATTCATTATCTTGTCTTCCATAGGGTCTTCGGAACCTTGGGATTCCTTTTGTGTATTTTTGGCCTTTTTGCGGTTGAGCGTGTCCGTAAGTTCTTCTATGGATCTTTTTAACGAGCGCTCGCTTTTTTCGTTTTCACCCAGCACCACCGGATGCGCTGCGCCTATATTAGTGGAAGGTGCCATAGCAACTACATGAGACGCAAGAGCTATAAAGACGCCTGCTGAGCCTGCCCGCGAGCCGCTGGGCGCTATATAAGTTATGACCGGCACAGACGAATTCATGATCTTTTTTACGATCGCGCGCGTGGATTCAAGCAGGCCACCCGGCGTGTCCATGACCAGGATGATGCCCGAATAATTTTCTTTATTCACTTTGTCAATGCCTTTTGAGACATAATCCACTATAACAGGCCCGATGATCTTATTGTCTAACGTTAATACAAGGAAGCTATTGTCGGCTCTGCCTTGAGACGGCGAAACAGGAGAAGCTAAAATGATGAATAGCAACGCGGCTAGCGCAAGGATCGTTCTTTTTGTAGTTTTCATTTTTTGAACTCCCTTTTAATGACCGGGTGGTGGAAGTAATAGATAGCAAGTAAGTGGTAGGCGCAGGAAATAGTATTTTTAATGCTTAAAGGCACGGTAGTTTCAAGGGCGCCGTTTAGGGTGATTATGTTCGTAAAGATAAGTATTTTACTTAAGATGATCCAACCCGCAAAAAATATAAATAGCTTCCTTGCATATTCCCGCCGCAGCAGGACTCCTGCTCCAAGCGAGGCTGAAATAAGGCTGCTTAATACAACGAAGCCGAGCACATTGGGCGGTTTTGTTGATATGCCGGCGTTAAGGCTGCTGGTTATAGCTGTGAACGTCGCGGTGCCTATGGCGATCTCTGTAAGCCCGAAAACAAGGATGAATTTTTTAAACATGGAAGGTGGTTGTGGCGTCAACATCAAGGTGGTGGCGTCGTAACAAGGTGGTGGACACTTTCGCAAGCTATGCTGCTTGCCGCAACATCACGCTTGCTCAAGTATTCCACCAATTTTTTACTTGTCGTAAAAAATTGGTGGAGCTGAGGGGGATTGAACCCCTGACCCCCTGCATGCCATGCAGGTGCTCTCCCAGCTGAGCTACAGCCCCAAATTTTCTCAATAATCATAGTATACATAGGCTATATTGTCAACCTCTTGCGGTAACTAAAATAGGCATTGCCAGCAGATTGGCTTTTTGCTATAGTTTTACCATGAAAAAACGCATATTAGTCATTGAGGATGAGCACGAAATAGCGCTTATTATAAAGATGCGCCTTGAGATCAGCGGTTATGATGTTGTTCAGGCTTTTGACGGCCAGGACGGCCTTCAAAAGGCCAAAACAATATCGCCTGACCTTATTCTGCTTGATCTGGTACTTCCTAAAGTAGGCGGTGAGCAGATATTGAATGAGCTCAAAGACGATGATAAATACAAATGTATCCCTATTATCGTAGTAACTGGCCTGGCCCAGGACGCGTTCAGCCTCAAAGATTCCATCTCAAAGGCGGATGCCTATTTTTTAAAACCTTTTGATAGCGTGGAATTATTAGCTACTATTGCTGATTTTTTAAAGGGGCCCTGCAATAACTAACGATGTATCTTGGCGTCCATGTTTCCACGAGCGGTAAAATCTACGAGGCCATAGACAGGGCGCAGGCCTTAGGCTGCACAGCTATACAGATCTTCTCCAGGAACCCACGTCAGTGGCGCCAGCTGAAACTCAGAGAAGAGGATGTAAAAGAGTTCCGTCGCAGGCGCCTTGCCAGCAGCGTCAAGGTCGTTGCTGTGCATATCCCGTATCTTATTAATCTGGCGACCCCTTATGACGGTCTTTATAGCAGGTCCATAGAAGCCTATATTGAGGATATCCGGGAAACAGCTGTTTTAGGCGCTCAATATCTCGTTACGCACATGGGGAGTTTTAAAAATTCTACCATGGAAGACGGGTTGAAGCGTTTTATAGGGGCGTTGAATATCGTTTTTCGCGCGACAAAAGACCTAAAGCAGGTAAAATTACTCTTGGAAAATACAGCAGGTTCCGGCAGTTGGCTTGGGTCTACGTTTGGCCATCACAGAATAATTTTTGACAGTGTCAAAGACAGCTCAAGGCTTGGTGTTTGCCTGGATACGGCGCACGCGTTCGCCGCAGGAATTGATATCCGTAAACCCGAAGTTGCCGATCAGTTGCTTACGGAAATAGGCGATAAGCTAGGTAAGAAAGCCTTGGCAGTCGTGCATCTTAATGATTCTATGGGCGAGCTTGGCTCGCTTGTTGACAGGCACGACCACATAGGTAAAGGGCTTATTGGAGCGCATGCTTTAAAGCACATAGTTAACCATCCGCGGCTTAAAGACGCGGCATTTATTCTGGAGACGCCTAAAGATACTCCGCGCGCGGATAAAACGAATCTAAGCAGAGTGAGAAAACTAATAGAATAGGGGGCCCGGCCCTTAATGGAATTGGGCCGGCCTACCCTTTCTGGGTAAACCATGGAATTTGATTTTAAACACATAGAAGAGAAGTGGCAGAAGGCATGGAAAGAGCTCAAAGCCTATAAAGCTCAAAGTAAGCCAGGTAAGCAGAAATATTATGTGCTGGAGATGTTCCCTTATCCATCGGGGAGGATACACATGGGCCACGTGCGCAATTATACAATAGGCGACGTAATAGCCAGGTATAAGATGCTGCGCGGTTTTAATGTCCTTCACCCCATGGGATTTGATGCCTTTGGTCAGCCGGCTGAAAACGCCGCTATCAAGAATAATACCGATCCAGGAGAGTGGACCCAGAAGTGTATTGATTGGATGAAAAAAGAATTGTTCAGGATGGGTTTTTCCTATGATTGGGACAGAGAACTTGCCACATGCCAGCCTGAATATTATAAGTGGAACCAGTGGATATTTTTAAAGATGTTAGAAAAAGGCCTGGCATACAAAAAGGCCTCCTACGTTAACTGGTGCCCGAGCTGCCTTACTACATTAGCAAACGAGGAGGTTGTAAACGGCGGCTGCTGGCGCTGTTCAACGCCTGTTGTTGAGAAAGAACTTGATCAGTGGTATCTGAAGATAACAGCCTATTCAGATAAACTCTTAAGCGACCTTGATACTTTGAAAAACTGGCCTGAGCGCGTCCTTATTATGCAGAAGAACTGGATAGGTAAGAGCTATGGCGTTGAGATCTATTTTAAACTTGAGAACGGCGAAGTATTGCGTGTTTTTACGACACGGCCTGATACGATCTTCGGCGCTACTTACGTGGTCTTGGCCCCGGAACACCCCTTGGTAAAACAATTGATAGGCGGCAAGCCGCAGGAAAAAGAGATATTAGAGTTTATTGATAAAGTCGCGTCTGAGAGTAAGCTTGAACGCGGGGCCTGCGATGTAAAAAAAGACGGAAAGTTTACCGGGGCATACGCGATAAATCCGGTCAATGGAGAAAAAATACCTATTTGGGTAGCTGATTATGTGCTTATGGAATACGGCACGGGTGCCATCATGGCTGTGCCGACGCACGACCAGAGGGATTTTCTTTTTGCTAAAGAGAACAACCTGCCTATGCGCGTTGTAATAGCGCCTAAAGATAAAGAACTGCGTCTTGAGGACATGACTGAGGCTTATGAAGAAGAAGGTGTAATGGTAAATTCAGGCATGTTTAACGGCTGCAATAGTTCTGAAGGAAAAAAGAAGATAGCGCTCTGGATGGAAGAAAAATTGATGGGTAAGGTGTGCGTCCACTGGCGGCTGCGCGATTGGCTTATTTCGCGCCAGCGGTATTGGGGCACGCCTATCCCTATAATTTATTGCGATTCCTGCGGTGTTGTGCCTGTGCCTGAGAAAGACCTTCCTGTGGTCCTGCCTAAGAATGTCAAGATATCCGGAGAAGGCGGCAGCCCTTTAGGCAAGGTAAAAGATTTTGTTGAAGTGGTATGCCCTAAGTGCAATAAGAAGGCTAGGCGTGAAACAGATACCATGGCGACGTTTTTGGATTCTTCGTGGTATTTTTTAAGATTTTGTTCGCCCAATGACACTAAAGCGCCGTTTGACACAGAGCAGGCGAAATACTGGATGCCTGTTGACCAGTATATAGGTGGCATTGAGCACGCGGTATTGCATCTTTTGTATTCAAGGTTCTTTACGAAGTTCTTAAAAGACTTAAAGCTGGTAAGCCTTGCTGAACCATTTGACAGGCTGCTTACGCAGGGCATGGTATTAAAAGAAGGCGAGGTCATGTCTAAGTCTAAGGGCAATATCGTAGATCCCGATGAGATAATTAATAAATATGGCGCAGACACGCTCCGCTTGTTCATTCTTTTCGCGGCCCCGCCTGAGGCTGAGCTGGACTGGAATGATACGGGCATGGACGGCGCGTGGCGTTTTCTGTGCCGCATCTGGCGCCTTGTAGAGGCCCTGTCTGAACATAAGGGCCAATTGTTGCCGGGAAATAATCAGGGCCTCGTTAAAAAGATGCATAAGACTATAAAAAAGGTCACTTCTGATATGGAGGGAGGCTTTAAATTTAACACGGCCATATCCAGCATTATGGAATTAGTCAATGAACTCTACAGGTCTTCTGAGCAGGAACAAAAGTCTAAAGAGGCGAGAGATGCAGTGCGTGTTATTGTGGTATTAATGGCGCCTTTTGCGCCTCATATTTGCGAAGAGATGAATTATATGCTAGGGCAAAAAGAAAGCGTGTTTAAGGCCTCATGGCCGTCATATGACGAATCTCTTATAAAGGAAGACGAAGTAAGCTATGCGGTGCAGGTCAATGGTAAGGTGAGGTCAAAGATTAATGCCAGCGCCCAGGCGTCCGAAGAAGAGGTTAAGGCCCTGGCCTTAGGCGACCCCAAAGTAAAAGAATGGCTTAAAGGTGTCAGCGTAAAGAAGGTCATCGTCGTGCCGGGAAAATTAGTAAGTATAGTGGCTTTATGATCCATCTCACGCCTCAAGAACGCAAGGTCATTTTATTTCTGTCCCTTCTTTTTATTCTTGGGGTGGGTTTAAGTGTATTCAAGAAGACAACGGGTTGTAATTTTTGTTCAATAGAAATATATTCGCAAAAGAATGTGCCCGCGGCCCTGGACATCAATCTGGCTACGCGCCAGGAGTTGACAGAGCTGCCTGATATAGGGGAGAAGACCGCTGATGCCATAATAGCAGCCAGATCTTCGCAGGGCGGATTTAAGGATATAAGTGAGCTCAAAAATATCCCTGGCGTAACTAACGTCAAACTGAAACGATTGGAAAAAATTCTGGTTGTAAGGTAGAAATATCTACAATAGGCAAACTCAAGGAGAACAATATGACTTTATGGCAATTGATCCAGGTCGGTGGCGTAACGATGTATGTCCTTTTATTCTGTTCTGTTCTGTCCCTCGCAGTCATATTTGAGAGGTTTTTTTATTTCAAGAAGAGGTCTACGATAAAGAGGGTAGAGTTCATGACGCGGATAAAGAAAGAACTGGAAAAGGGCAATCTTAACAGGACCTTAGAGATCTGTGATATTGTTAATACCCCTTTTTCTGCCGTCGTGTATTCCGGCCTTAAGCTGCATGGGCACAGTGACATCGTTATAGCCAATACTATGGAGCGCGAGATAGCTATTGAGACTACCAAGTTAGAGCGATACACGAGCATAATCGGCACCATAGGGTCTACCGCGGTCTACATAGGGCTTTTCGGGACTGTTTTAGGTATCATAAGGGCTTTCCGCGATATCGCAACAGTAGGCACTGGCGGCATAAGTGTTGTTATCAACGGTATATCTGAGGCGCTTGTCTGTACTGCCGCCGGGCTTTCCGTAGCAGTGCCTGCGGTCATAGCCTATAATTATTTTATAAAAAAGATAGATATTTTTGTAACTGACATGGAGTTGTGTGTTTCTGAGGTCATGGACCTTATAACAGCAAAGAATTCATGAATAGAAGATCAAGAAAACAGGTCTTAATATCCGAGATCAATATAACGCCGTTCACAGACGTTATTCTGGTGTTACTGGTCATATTCATGATAACAACGCCGTTGATGTATCAGGCAGATCCCAAGCATATTAAAGTAAATCTTCCGAAGGCAAAACATACGACGAGCGCGTCGCAGAAGATGGAAGTGGCCACTATAACGCTTTCCAGTGAAGGCCCTATGTATCTAGAAGGCGATATTGTGACATTAAAAGAACTGGAATCCCAATTAAGTGTTTTGTCAAAGATCGATCCTGATATCAATGTGTTCATTCAGGTGGACCGCCTCGTTGCTTTTAAAAACGTTGTGCGTGTTTTAGATGTGTTAAATGGCCTCGGTTTAGAGCGCCTGCAGATAGCAGCAGAAGAAGAGAAGTAACTCCCCCTCTGTGGAAGCTTAGCGCAGCTTGGCTTCTTACAACCCCTCAGTTCTTTTCCCGGTATTAGTTTTGTGAGATCGTCATGAATATCCGCACCCATCTTTTTAAACGCCTGGATAATATTTCTTTGCCGCCACTTGTGCCGTGGGCAATATTATATTGCTTAGGCATAGTCTTTGAGTCATACTGCCACGCCGCTTTTTACCTTATTTTCTCAATGGCCCTTAGTTGCGCTTCCTTAGGTATTAGCCTATTAAAAAAAAGAGGATGGTCGCATTTTTTCTTATGGGCCTGCGCTTTTTTCATAGGCGCCTTGGCGCTAGCAAATTCACGAATGCCGGCCCATGATTCCATAGTCCGCTTAACAAGATCCGTAAAACAGACGGTGCAGGTTAAAGGTATTGTTATTACCGAGCCAGCGGTTTTAGATAAAAAGATATCTTTTGTGCTTGGCGTATCAGGATTAAAAAAGGGCGGCCTTTTTTATAAGGTTTCCGGAGGGCTTCTTGTGCAGTGTTATCAAAAGCTTGATCTTGACTATGGCGATGAGCTCATCCTTGAAGGTTCTCTGCATATGCCATTCGCGTTTTTAAGCAATAAAGGGACTGGCGCTGTGTTGAGCGTCAAAAAATCCGGATCTGTTGAACGCATAGGCACAAGAAAAGGGAGTAGGCTAAAACATTTAAGCCTTGATCTGAAGCGTAGGTTGAAAAACACGATCTCTTCATCACTTGGAGCGTTTTCAGCGATGATCCTTGAGGGTATCCTTTTGGGAGAGCAAGGCGCAAAGATGCGCCCGGTGCGCGAAATGATGGTCAGGACGGGTACCTGGCATATTATGGTGGTCAGCGGCTCACACACCGCGCTTCTGGCCTTTATTTTTTTGTTGTTTTTCAAAGCTATAAGGATACCGAGGCTTGCGCGTTTCCTGCTTACTATAACTTTTTTAATAGCCTATTGTTTCCTAACGGGTTCATCCGGGCCTGTGGTGCGCGCGACGGTCATGACCATTGTTATTTTGTTCAGTTATTTAATAGAACGAAATCCCATCTTTTATAACGGGTTGGCTTTGGCCGCTCTTTTTATATTGTTTTTTGACCCGTCGGCCTTGTTTAACATCGGGTTCCAACTGTCGTTCTTAAGCGTATTTTTTATAGTTTGGCTTTTTCCAATAATAAACGGCATCTTTAAGCTAAGTTATTTTTCTGTTTCTCTGTGCGCCTGGATAGGCACTGCCCCTTTGCTTGCGGGTGTGTTTGGGAGTTTTTCACTCATAACGGTCCCGGCTAACATGGTGATCGTACCTTTAGCTATGTTGGTCGTGACATCTGGATTCGTTTTGGCAGTTCTGGGCAGTTTTTCTTTATGTTTGGCTACTCTGATATCCTGGCCTGTGGCCGCGTCTGTAGAGTTTTTTATCTTACTTCTTTTGAAGATAAATAGCCTTTTTTGCAGCCTGCCATTTGCCTTTTATGAGTTTCCAGGCATTCCTAAATGGCTTGTTTTTGGCCTCTATATACTCATTTTTTCCATCTTTGCCAGGCATAAGTATTTCCTGAGCTTTTACTTGAAATATAAGAGATAACTATTTAAACTATATCAAAATGAATCTCTTTGCTGGCTTGGGAAAAATCTTACATTATAGGTCCGTGTTGCGGGACATGTCTTTTAAGCAACTAAAGGCTAAGTATTCCGGGTCTATGCTTGGCTGGTGGTGGGCCTTGTTTATCCCGGTTTTATTGGCCGCCAGCATAAGTTTTGTCTTTGTCCAGGTCTATAAAGTAAACGTTGAGAACTTTACGTTCTTTGTGCTTTCCGGGCTCTTGCCCTGGCTTTTTTTCTCAAGCGCTTTGAGCGAAGCGACAGGTTCTTTTTCGGCGTACGCAGCTGAACTCAGGCAAGGCATATTCCCACGCGCGTTCATCCCCATGTCCATAGTCGCGTCTAATCTTTATAACTTTCTCATCGGCCTTGTTTTTTTGCTGCCTTGTTTTATTTGGATAAAACTTGACGTTGTCTTTGTCCTGCCATTCTTGATACTCGTTATAGCTTTGCAGTTCTTTTTTCTAGTGGGCCTTGGTTTTATATTTTCAGTTGTGAACATCTTCTGGCGCGACCTTTCCTGCCTGTTGCCGGTGTTACTGACAGCCTGGTTTTGGATAACCCCCGTTTTTTATAACGTTGATTCTTTGGCCTGGCCTTATCGAGGGGTATGTTTATGGAACCCGGTGACTTTTTTTGTATTGGCTTATCAAGACATCTTGTTTAAGGGTGTCATGCCTTCATTTGCTACACTGATCATTTCAGCCGGTTGCGCCGTATTTTTTGCTATTGCCGGGTATGTATTTTTTCTTATCAATGAGCCGCAGTTATTGAAGAAACTATGAACATCGTTGAATTCCGCAATGTCTGGGAAAAATACCGTATAAAATTCATAAAAGATGGAAAAGTCTCCTGGGATGAGATCTGGGCTCTGGAAGATGTTAGCTTTACTTTAGCAGCCGGAGAGATCCTGGGGGTCATCGGCGCCAACGGCGCGGGTAAGACTACGTTGCTGAAGTTGGTCGCGGGGTCATTAGTCGCCGACAAAGGTGAGGTTGTCGCGAACGGCAGGGTGGCGCAGTTAATGGAACTGGGCGCTGGGTTCAATCCTGAGTTTACAGGCCGCGAGAACATCATTCTTAACGCAAAGATGTACGGGATAAAGTCGGCTAATAGCCAAGCGTGCCTGGATGAAGTGATCGTTTTCGCAGGCCTGGATAGGTTTATTGACGCTCCAGTCAAATGCTATTCTCAGGGCATGTATATGCGCCTGGGTTTTGCCCTGGCTATATACGCTGATCCCGACATACTCCTGATCGATGATATTCTCTCTGTAGGGGATGAAGAAGCCCAGCAGAAATGCTTGAAAAAGATCTATGAACTTAAGGATAAGGGGAAGAGTATCATTTTGGTCAGTCACAATATGCAGATGATAGCCAGGCTTTGTCATAAGGTCATTCTTTTGGAAAAAGGAAAGATCACTTACCAGGGGGATCGCGCGGATGATGTCATTAATTATTATTTAGGAGCTTCCGGACAGGACGCGAAGAGGGCGGTCGCTGTTAAAAATAAACTCAAAGTAGTTTTTAACAATGGCAGGATGATGATCGTTTTCGAAGATGCTATCTTGACGCAGGGTGTTGGTTGGGATATCTCTTTTATGTTAAAAGACCGTAACGTGCGGTTTTTTGCGCATGACCTGCTGTGGCGGGTGGAGCCCCAGATATCGCAGGATGATAAGATCACAGCGCTTGGATATGATATTAACGGAGCTCTTTTGCTTACTGTTGGCCTTAGAGTTGGAGACGGCCGTTTGGATGTCAAGGTCAGCGCTGCAAACGAGGCGATCAAGGAATTAAGGAGTTGTTTTTTATTGAAATCTCTATATGAGAATTGGATAACTTGCTGTCAGGAAGGAAGTTTTGGGCCTTTTCTTACTCAGATGGGGTGGCATTCTGTTGTTTCGTTGGACAAAAAAGATCGTATAGCAGGCCTTGTGCCGCGATCATCGGGGCCTGATATTCCTTTGGTCTTTGAGGCCTTCGGTGATGCCTCAAGTATTGAAATAGCGAATACCGGGGTAAATGAAGAAGCCCGTGTTGTGCAGTTACTGTCATGTGAGCCGGGGTCTTTGGTTTTTAGTGTGCATGTTTTTGAAGGCCGCAATGGTTTTAACGAGGCTATATTAGTCCAAAGAGAACGATATTCGCGCAGGCGAGATGAAGAAGAGGAACTCTTGTCGCGCCAGAAGCAGCAAGAGCAGAAAAGACAGGTAAGGGAAGAGCGTTTGCTGCGACAGCAGGCCCAGGAAAAAGCCCTTTGGGATGACATGCATACGCTTCATTGCGGCCCTTTAAGAATATTCGTAGATACGAACAAGAAAGCAGTAGAGCTTTATTATGAGGAAGAGCTTTTGACTTCCGGTGCCGGGTTGTTCAGCAACATCCTGTATTCTGATCAAGAGCGGTGGTTTTCAAGCGAGTCTGCCGAGTGGTCGGCAAAAAAGCAAAGTGAAACAGAAATGGTGCTGACATTGGATGATGCCTCGCAGGCCATTTCACAGGCCTTGACGTTTTCTTTAAAAGAAGGGCGCATTTTGGACCTGGCTGTAGCAATGGTTGTAAAACAAAAGCTAGGTTTAGCTCGCCACGTAGTTGGGTTGAAAATAAAAAACATTTACCGTTATTGGAAGACGCAGAAAGAAAATGGAGAGATCCTGGATGAGTCTTTCATTGGCGATATAGTCCCTGTCCGTTTTAAGGACAGCAGGCTTTCTTGCGTATTATTGGGCCCGAATACGAAGAAATGGCCCTTTTTATTTTTTAATGCGTTGCTGGCTAAGGATAAACAATTTTTGAGCCTTCTGAAGCGTAAAACAAAAGAAGGCAACGAAGTCTGCGCGGAATTCTCAAGGATCGTTACGAGTGACGAGAGGGTATTTCCTGCTGGCTCGCACATTCTTTTTGAAGGCAGATTATCTATCGGTCAGGATAAGATTTTTGAAGTTGAGGCAAGGCAAAATGACAGACCAAAGATAGCTTCAGATAAATTCTCTCTTGTTTTTGATGAAGGCCGCAACCGTTTATATTATGGCGGCCAGGAGTTGACAGCCGGGCTTGGGGGATATACTTCTTTGCGTTCGTCAGGTATTTGGCATGATTCTTCCCAGGCTTTCTGGAGTGTAAAAGAATTTTCGCAGCATCGAATAATTGTCTGCGGAGAATGGGTATATTTGCCCATTAAGCAGGTCTGGACGCTTGTTATTAAAGACGGCAGATTATCATGGGACATTGAAATGGAGGTTTACAAGGGGTTGCCCATTGAGATCATGCAGATAAATGTGATGCTGAACCCTATCTATGAGAATTGGTCTGTTGATGGCTCGGTCTCGCAGCCTTTCCCGCGCGATTTTCCCGAAGATTATGACATTCTGCCGTTTCGGTCCTGGCATGGTAAAAGCCGTCAATTGATCGCCGAATCTTCTCAGCTTCCAAAGATCATTTTTGAAAAGCAGGTGGGGGCCAACGGCGCTTTTCACGGGATCATTGAAAATACGGATATTGTCCAGCGAGGGCGCCTTCTTCAATATCAACATGCGCAGCGCGGAGATGTATCTGCCGGCGTTCACAAATATTTTGAGGGGTTGCTATATGTCGGGGGTTGATAAGAATTGTCTTATGTTGGATTATTCCAACAGATCCGTGTCTGTTCTTTGGAAGAATACACCTTTGACATGCGGGCCGGGTTGTAATGTCGCGATAAATACTCTAGGCCTATGGACGGATGTTAACGAGGCTGTATGGTATTTAAAAAAGAAGACCTTTGATTCTTTGGAGCTTGAGCTTGTCTTGACAAAATTGCCTTTGGCCCAGGTGTGGACATTAAAGGTCTTAAACAGTTTTACGATAGAGTGGCAGGTTGCTTTTCGTATAGAGGAATGGCTTCATATAGATGAGTGCCATTTTTGTTGTTTTACGCCGCCCCTTTATAAAAATTGGATCGTTGATTACGTCCAGGAGGATTTTCCGCGCATTAGTTCCGAAGATCTCGATGTCTGCCGTGTTGATAGGGCAGCGTTGTTGGTGGGTGCGAGATTCGCTAGAGAAGACGCTCGCTTTCCGGCTTTTATATTAGAAGAAGGAGGGCGCAGTTTTCTTCCTTTGATCCAGAATGTGGCAGCCCCGTATAAGGCCCATAAGATAGGTTTCAGGCGCGTTTTCGTGCCACAGGCAGCTGAATATAATCCGGGCTTATATACGATGGGTACTTTTCGGATAATATTCTTTCCGCATGAGAGCGCTTTAGATGAGCGGATGGAAGAACTGCGCAAAGAGGACCTGTGCCTGAACAATTAAAATTTCTTTTAGCCAACATGCCTTGGCAGCGCGGGCAATTGAGCGGCGTGCGCGCGGGTTCACGCTGGCCGCATCTTAAACATGGCCAGGAAAGGGATTATCTGCCATTCCCATTCTTTTTGGCTTATGCAACTTCCCTTTTGCAAAAGAACGGTAAAAAGGCCATTCTTATTGACGCTATAGCTGAAGGCCTGACAGGGCAGGGTTTTTTAGATAAGGTCTCTAACATGGATATTAATTACCTTGTAACTGAGACTTCAGTACCTTCTTTTTCTTATGATCTGGACTTATTAAGACAGGTATCAGAGAGAGGTGTTTCGATCGTTTTGTGCGGGCCTAATACCCAGATGTATCAGCCACAATTCCTTAAAGACACTCCCTTTATTGATTTTGTCCTTTGTGGCGAATATGAGGCTACTTTGTTGGAGTTGGCCGATCACTTGGAAAGCGGCGGAGAATTAAGTGGAGTAAGAGGCCTTATGTTCCGCAAGGACGGCAGGATCATCAAGAATGCAGATAGGGAGCTTTTAGACGTAAATAGCCTGCCGTGGCCGCATAGAGAGACATTGCCTATGGAAAGATATTTGGATGCTCCCGGAGCTATGCCTACGCCAAGCGCGCAGATGGTGGCTTCCAGAGGCTGTCCTTTTGGATGCGGGTTTTGCCTTTGGCCCCAGGTAATGTATGGAGGCCGCCACTACCGGCCCAGGGCAGTCAAAGATGTTATTGATGAAATGGAATACCTTGTAAAAGAAAAAGGGTTCAGGTCGATATATTTTGACGACGATACCTTCAATATCGGAAAAAGCAGGATGTTGGAATTTTGTGATGAGATAATAAAGAGGCGCCTGGAAAAAACACCTTGGGCGATCATGGCGAGGCCTGACCTTATGGATGAGGATATCTTGTCAGCTTTTAAAAAGGCGGGCCTCTGGGCGATTAAATACGGGGTTGAATCCGGAGTGCAAGAGCTCGTTAATAATATCGGCAAAGATATGGACCTAAAAAAGTCCTCTGAAATGATCCGGTTGACCCAGAAATTAGGCATAAGGACGCATTTGACTTTCACGTTCGGATTACCCGGGGAAACGCGTGATACTATAGAACGCACAATACGATTTGCCAGGTCACTTTCTCCTTTTTCAGTCCAGTTTTCCATAACAACGCCGTTTCCAGGGACCAGCTATTACAGCGCATTAGAAAAAGAAGGAAGGATCATTTCTAAGGACTTAAGCGATTATGACGGGCATGGCAAGAGTGTTATGAGGCTTGCGTCTCTGGCTCCGGGTGAACTGGAGAAAGCCAAGAGAAGGGCTTATGATAGCTGGGCCTGGCATCTTAGGCTGAAAAAGATGTTGAGCTATATCAATAGGTTCATAGGTTTGCCAGGCAAAGACGATATCTTGCTTATCCAGTGCCCTCCTTGGGATATTGCAATGCCGCCTTTGGGCATAGCGTATCTGGCTACTTATTTAAAAAAACACGGCCTCCACCCAAAAACTTACGATCTGAACATTTCCTTGTATCATTCTGTTCCCGAAGAACTTAAATATTTCTGGGAGCCGCAGAATTTTAACTGGTGGGTTGATAACAAATTGTTTTCGGAGATGATGGATAAACTCGAAAAGGCAGCTTATGAACATCTGTTAAAAGCATTATCAAGAACCGATGTCGGGATAATAGGGTTGTCAGCCAGCACTACATCTATACGTTTTTCTTGCGAACTCATCAAAAGAATTAAAGAATTGCGGCCAAATGCCAAGATCGTCGTTGGGGGATGGGGGTGCATTACTGAACACATGCGCAGGATGTTCCCAAGTGAACTGGTCGATGTCTTTGTGATGGGAGAGGGTGAACAGACCTTGAAGGAGGTGCTTGAAGCATTGCGCAGCGGGCATGCAAACAGGCGTATACCGGGAGCTATTTTTAAGGAAGACGGCCTTTCTGTTTTCAAGCCTAGGCATCCGATACCTGATATAAATACTATTCCCTGGCCTACTTTTAGCGAGTTCGATCTAAAACAATATAAGTTCCCATCTCTGCCGATAATGAGCAGCAGAGGCTGCATTAGTCATTGCAATTTTTGTAATGATTGGCAGCTTACCAGGCCATACCGTTATTACAAGGCAGAGAATATTTTTGCGCAGATCAAATATTACGTAGATACTTATCAATACAGAGTCTTTAGTTTTAAGGATCTATTGTGTAACGGTAATGTGTCTGAGCTTAACAGGTTTTCTGATATGGTCATAGGATCCGGATTGCGCATCTCATGGGACTCTCAGGCAATAGCCCATAATGGCATGACGCCGGCATTATTGAAAAAGTTGCAAAAAACAGGGTGCGTTGCTTTGATATACGGCATCGAGAGCTTTTCTGACAACGTCTTAAAAAAAATGGGTAAATTATTTGATTCTCAGACAGCTGAGCGTATCCTCCGCGATACATATGACGCCGGCATACAGGCGATGATCAATATTATCGTAGGGTTCCCGGGAGAGACGGAAGAAGATTTTTGCCGGACCGTGGATGCCATAAAGAGAAATAGAAAATATATTCATCAGATAGGCGCTGTAAGCGTATGTAACGTTAATAATGATTCAGACATGGAATTTAATCCGGATAAATACGGGATAGTTTTGTCCGAAGACGCCAGTATACGCGCCAAGAAGTGGGCTAGTTCTGACGGCCTCAATACCTATGAGCTTAGAAAAGACAGGGCACAGAAGGTCATGCGTTTGCTTAGCGAGTTAGGCCTGTCTGCCTGTATGTATACCGTTTAATAGAAAAGAAGGATCATGCAAGACCACAGAGAAGAACTTTTCCTGAAAAGCGTGTTAGATGGAGGGCCGGCTTCTATTGGGCCTGAGGTCGTCCAATTTGATATCACCAACAGGTGCAATAATAATTGCGTCTGTTGTTGGAATAATTCTCCTCTTTTAGGGGTGCCTTCGCCTGAAAAGAAAAAAGATAAAGAGCGCCAGCTTCCTTTTGGCCTTATCAAACGCACAATATCTGATTTAAGAGAGATGGGGACAAAAACGCTTTTTTTCGCAGGTGGCGGCGAACCTTTTATGCACCCCGATATAATCAAGATCCTAAGATACGCGAAAAAAAGCGGCATGAAAGTGTGCATTAATACGAATTTTACTCTGATAGATAAGTGGAAGGCCCGTGCGATCGTAGACATGAAGATAGACCTGTTACATGTCAGCCTTTTGGCCGCGACACCCGATACTTACGCGGCTGTGCATCCTAACAAAAGCCGCAAGACTTTCTTAAGGCTCAAAAAGGCCCTGGAATATCTTTTGCTATATAGAAAAAAGAAATATCAGGAAGCGCCGGTGCCCTTTCCTCATATTGACCTGTATTATGTCATTTTTAATAAGAACTACGGCGAGATAGAAAAGATGGCAAGCCTGGCAATGGAATTAAGGGCTAACACCATTGAATTCACACCCGCGGATGTTTTACCTGGCACAACAGATGCTCTGCTTCTTAATGAAGAACAGAAAGCTTTTGTCCTGCGAGAAGTAAAGGTGCAGCATGACAGGCTTGAAGAGTTCAATAAAAGAGAGGGCGGGAGAGTGACTTTTATTGAGCAATATGATCCTTTTTTAAAAAGGCTTTCTCCCCAGGAGGCCACACAGGGGCGCTATGAAACCAAGACCGTATTGAACCAACCATGTTATGTGGGCTGGTCTTTTCTGCGCATTTTAGCCGACGGCAGTGTTGCCCCATGCCTTAAAGCGCATCGCATACCGTCAGGCAATATATATAGGAATTCTATTAAGGATATCTGGAACAGCGAGGCCCAACAGTTATTCAGAAAAAAGTCATTCGCGCTTGACCCCAAAGACGCTTATTTAAAAATGATCGGAAACGACCCTGGTTCATCCTTTGGCTGTATCAACAGTTGTGACAATATACAGATAAATATAGAGATGCATAATAAATTCTCCGATATCCTGAGGTCTCATGGCCGAATTAAATAACCAGGTCCTGGATAAGAAAAAGTTATTATTGGCCGCGGGGGTATTACATTCGGCCAGGGCTTTTATCGGCCCTGATGTCCTGCATGTTGACCTTACTAATCTTTGTAATTTTAATTGTTTAGCCTGTTGGTGCCGTTCGCCTCTTTTGCAGGAGAAGGCCATGCCTGAATGGGAAAGAAAGCTCACTTTATCTTTTGATCTATTGAAAGGTGTTTTTGACGATCTATCCAGTATGGGCGGATTAAGGTCTGTAAAATTAGTCGGTGGCGGCGAGCCTTTTATGCACCCTGATATACTTAATATTGTAGCTTATATCAAGAAAATAGACAAAGCGATCGAGATAGATATAAATACGAATTTTAGTTTTGTGAATGAAAAGACGGCAGAAGAGTTGATTCAGTTAGGCGTTGATTCTTTTACTGTAAGCCTTTGGGCTGGCACGCCTGAAGTTTATGCGGCAGTACACCCGAACCAGACACAGGACACGTTCCATAAGATCAGACGCGTGCTTAAGTATATTTCTGATAGAAAGAAAGAACTTAATAGGTTAGCACCCAGGGTCATTATCCACGATGTTATTTTTAATCTTAATTATCAGGATGCTGAGGAGATGGTAAAATTTGGGCTTGCGGTGGGCGCCGACGCTATTCAATTCGTGCCGATGGACCCTTTTAAAGGAAAGACAGATGGATTATTGTTAGACCAATCGCAGAGAAGGGCATTATTGGAAACGTTAAGCCGTATAGATAAGCGCTATGATCCAGCGGGCTTGCGCTATACAGACGTTACCGCAAGTATGATAGAGCTTTCTGATTTCCGGGGTTTTATCAGGCGATTAGAGAGGTTGGATACCAATACAGGGGCTTATGATGAAAAAGCAGTTGATGAGATACCATGTTACGTCGGATGGCTTTTTGCCAGGATCATGGCCACGGGAAATGTAGTGCCGTGCTGTAAGGGGCATCGTATGCCTTTGGGTAATATTCATAAAAATAGGTTCAGGGATATATGGTTTTCTTCGTTATATAACGAGTTTAGGCGTAACGGCCTAAGTTTGCACAAGGGCCATCCGTATTTTTCCAGGATAGGCAATGACGCAGTTGAGAAAACAGGATGCTATAACTGTGATAACCTTTGGCAGAATATTCCTGTGCACGCGAAAGTCGCGGATATAAAGAAAAAAAGCCCCCTTTTCGTGAATTTTTGCCATTTTTTGCTCAAAGGGCTATTTCCTAAATGAGACCTAATTTTACTATTCTCAGGGGTATTTTAAGCAGGCGTTACGCTTACGGGCCTCCGCGTATAGTCCAGATAGACCTTACTGACCATTGCCGAAGCCGGTGCCTTTTGTGCTGGAATCACTCGCCATTGCTCACAGCCAATGAGACTCAGGATACGCATTTTTTGGATTATGACCGTTTAAAAGTATTTCTCTCGGAATTGGCTGAAGCGGGCACGAAGAACATATGTTTTTCAGGAGGGGGAGAACCATTTGAATATCCGCGCGTCTGGGAAGTTTTAGAATTTGCGGAAAAACTTGGGTTTTCGTTCCATATCAATACTAATTTTACTCTAATAGGCCCTGAGGATGTCAAGCGTCTGGCATCGTTTAGAAAATTGTTATCTGTGACGGTTAGTGTATGGAGCGCAGAGCCCTTTCTTTACGCGAAGTTGCATGGGCGTTCGTGTGAAGATCTTTATAGGGTAGAGAGCAGCCTTTCGCTATTCAATGCCTTAAAGCCATCGGCATCGAATGTTAAGGTATACGCGGTTGTGAATAAGCTTAATTATAAAGCCATTAGTGAGCTTTTGGATTGGGCAAAGAGTACAGGATGCGATTCAATAGAATTCGCTGTTTGTGATGTTATCCCGGGAGCAACGGATATTTTTTTATTGGACACACAAGAGCTGTCTGCTTTTAAAAAAGATCTCATAGCGGCGCGTAAGGATAAAGGTGTGCGCGTAGCTAACGAGAAGGTTCTTCTGCGAAGGTTATCGAGCCCGGATGCCGATAAGGGTATTTATGACCATTCGGTAGAGAAATTACCCTGTTATGCAGGATGGACTTTCTTAAGGCTTAACGCCAACGGAGATATTAACTCTTGCCTGAAATCTCATCGTAAGCCGATAGGTAATATTTATAAAGATAGTTTTTTATCTATATGGAACGGCCCTTTGCAACAGGAGTTCAGGCAAAGGTCTTTAGCAAGGCATAAGGATAAAACGTATTTTCAGAACATAGGCAATGGTATCCAGGGAGAATACGGTTGTCAGCGTCTCTGTGATAATAAGGTGGCAAGGGAGGGCCTTCACAGGCTAGCCGGTTATGTCTTTTGCAGATAGGAATAAAAGGAGAATGAAACGTTTCTTCGCGCTAGCTTTTCTTTTGTCTTTAGCTTTCGCTATGGATGCTTTTTTGTTGTTCATGAAGAAATTCAAAAAGACCCTGTTCTTTCCGGGGAATTAATTTCAAGGAATTAAAATGAATATATTGATGGTACATCCGCATGACCTTTACGCCGCGTCAGAACCATGGACCGTGCGTATAAAAAAGATCGCAGTTGAACTCAAAGACAAGGGGCACGATGTTAAATTGGCATATTTTCCTTTAGACGCAAGGAGCGCTTATGTCAGGCGGCTAGAGGAAGGTATTGAGGTCATAGCCTTGGACCGCAGGGTAGGTTGGTGGAGGTTATTAAAGAATACAAAAGAGCTCAGGCGCCTGGCTAAATGGGCTGATGTCCTGCATTTTCAAAAATGCTATTACTACGCGGCGCTTCCCGCGCTTTTGGCCGCGTGGCTGGCGCATAAGCCTGCCCATTATGACTGGGATGATTGGGAGACAAAGATATTCTATTACTCAAACCCGAAACAATATATATTGGGGGGATTTTTGAATACATTGGAACATTTTCTGCCTCGGTTGGCTGATACTGTTTCAGTGTCCAGCGAATACTTGCGGCAGCAATGTTTAGAAAAAGGCGTTGCTCCTGAGAAGATATTTTGGGCGCCCGTAGGAGCTGACCTGAAACAATTCCAGCCCGAAGGTGTTGATAAAAGCCGTATCAGGAATAAATACGGCATCAAGAATGACCTGATACTTTATGTGGGGCAGCTTCACGGAGGGCAATACGCGGAACTTTTTATTAAGGCAGCGTCTTTGATGATCTCTAAAAAATATAATGCTAAATTCATGGTCGTAGGCGACGGCTATAGGCTAAGAGAACTTAAAGCCCTGACAGAAAGCCTTGGGCTTGAGCCTTATTTTGTCTTTACGGGTTCTGTCCCTCATCAGGATATCCCTTCTTACATGGCGGCCGCGGATATTTGTGTCGCCTGTTTTGAAGATAACGATATCACGCGTTGCAAGAGCCCGCTGAAAATAGCAGAATATCTGGCCATGGGTAAAGCCATTGTCGCCAGTAACGTAGGCGAAGTCAGGAGAATGGTCGGCGGAGTCGGCGTTTTGGTGGAGGCAGGCGACCATTTTGCCTTAGCTAACGGCATTATAAAAGTACTTGAGGACAGCGGATTAAAAGATAACTTAGAGAGATTTGCCAGGCGCAGGGCTCAGGCGAGGTATAACTGGGCGGCAACCGCGGATAATCTCCTGTTGGCATACACAAAGGCTATCTATGAATAAGGCGAAAGCCTGGACCGCTGCATTCTTTATATTTGCAGCAGTATTTTATTTTTTTTACTCCAGTCATAAGAGCAGGCCGAACGTACTTATCATCCACATTGATTCTCTCAGGCCCGATCATCTGGGTTGCTATGGTTACGCAAGAAATACCTCTCCCCATATAGACCAAATGGCCGGGCAGGGCGTTGTTTTCTCCAATGCTATCAGTCAGGCTTCACATACTTTGGCATCGAACCCTTCTTTTATAACATCAAATTATCCTTATCGTAACATTGTTGATTTTAAGGGCCACGCAGCATATATAAATCCCGAGGACATCTCTTTGCCTGGGGTCTTGAAAAAGTATGGCTATGCCACTGCTTTAATTACAGATCATCCGACTTACGTAGGAAGGATCCTGGGATTGAAACCTTATTTTGATAGCTATGGCGAGATCGAAACAAACCACCCGCGGGATCTGACTAGGTCGGCCTTGGCCTGGCTTAAAGTCAATAAAGACAAAAGGTTTTTTCTATGGCTTTATTATTTTGGGGCCCACGGCCCTTACGATCTTTCGGCACCCTACGGGGATATTTTTTTCAAGGATGGCTTGCCCAAACGCCATAAGCAAATACCCATAGCAGGGGATGATGGAAAGCAGATATTTGGCGTTATTCCTAAGCATATCTCGGAATCAGGCATTACTGATGTGGATCACTATGTGGCCAATTATGACGGACAGATAAAAAATGTCGATGAGCAGATAGGCCGCATTTTGGCTGGAATAAAAAGCCTTGGATTGGATCAAAACACGATCATTATATTGACTTCTGATCATGGAGAAAGCATGGGGGAACATAACTATTATTTCCGTCACGGCGCAACGCTTTACGATGAAATGGTGAAGGTACCGCTTATTTTTATGGATCCGCGGCATTCTTTACAAAAGAAGAGAGTGGGCGTTCAAGCGCGTTTGATGGATGTTGTTCCTACTATTTTAGACCGCCTGCATATCAATAAGCCGCGGTCTATGAAGGGCTCAAGCCTTTTGCCTTGTATTTCACGGGGTAACTGCAGCGTAGCTCCGCTTGCTTTTTGTGGCACAGGCGCATCTTTCTTTGTGAGGACACTTGATTGGAAATTGATCTATATCGACCGTCAAAGGATAAAGGCTTCTCCTCGTTTGAGCCAAAAATTCGGAGATTATCACCGCAATGATTACGAACTGTATGATCTTAAACGCGACCCGCAGGAATTAAACAATGTAGCAGCCAAAGAAAGAAAGGTATTTGAGGGCATGAAAAAGGTGCTTCAAGTTTATGTGCGTAAGACAAGGGAATATCAGAAGTATTTATTAAAAAAGTACCCCTTAAAAAATGATGGGTCGTATATATCGCCAGATAACGCCTTAAAAGATAAATTGAGAAGCCTTGGATATCTCTAACCGGGCCTGTAAGGGTTTTTATGCAAATGGGCGCAAAATTGGAAGTTAGCATTGGGATATGCGCGTATAACGAAGCTAAGAATATAGGATACCTTCTGCAGTCTGTTGTAGAGCAGATAACCAGGGACATCTTTATTTCTGAGATCATCGTTGTTTCCGATGGAAGTTTTGACGCGACAAATAGCATCGTTGAAATGGCTGTCAAAGAGCAAAAAGGCATTAAGCTTATCGCGCTGGGTAAAAGGAGCGGTAAATATGCCGCTATCAACGCGTTCCTAAGGGCAGCTAGATCAGAGGTGCTGGCCCTTGTTAGCGCGGATCTTATCCTGGATCCCTATGCCATTGAGCATTTGTGCCGTCCATTCTTGACGGATCCTGGCCTTGGGATGACAGGGGCCCGGCCTTTGCCAAAGAATAGCAAGGATATATTTTTTGGATACTTGGCGCATTTACTATGGGATCTCCATCACCAGCTTGCCCTAGTGCAGCCTAAATTCGGTGAATTAGTAGCGTTTAAAAAGATCGATAGAGACATCCCGGAGACTTTGGTGGATGAAGAAGAACTGGCGGCTTTGGTCAAAAGCAAGGACTATTCTCTACTTTATGTCCCTGCTTCTATTGTGTACAACAAGGGGCCGATGCTAGTGAGGGATTTTTTGCGGCAGCGTAGGCGCATCTTTGCGGGCCATATGATGTTGAAAAAAAGATACGGATATAGCGTTGCCACAGTCAACTCGGCAAGGATAATGAAATGCCTGTTTAAAAAAGAGCTACGTATTTATATAAGACAGACGCATTGGTTGATGGCAGCGATGTTTCTTGAGGCAATAGGCAGGTTTTTAGGGTGGTGGGACGCCTGTTTTCATAAGACAGATTATCTTTGGCCTATCGCTGAAAGCACAAAGGAGCTCCATGCCTCTTAAGGACGCCTCAAGCAGCGCTTTTTATTGGGATTCCGTGGCAAAAAGATCAAGGCCTTATCATATTGAAAAAAATGTAGCGATCTACAAAAAAAGCGAGCATATCAGGATGATCAAAAAATGGGCCGGCAGTTTAAAAGGTAAGGCCGTCTTAAAAACGGATCTTTATGAAGAAGCGTTTGGCAATGATTCTTTTTTTTCCTGGTTAAAGGGCCAGGGCGCTTATGTGTATGGTGTTGATATCTCAAAAAATATTGTTTCACGTGCAAACAGCGATCCCGGCCTTAATGTGGTCTCAGATCTGAGGGATTGTGGTTTTAGATCGGCTTCATTTGACGTAATAATCTCAAATTCTACACTTGATAATCTGAAAGAGAGCGATGTGCCGGCCGCTTTAAATGAGTTAAGAAGGATGTTAAAAGATGGAGGGGTGCTATTGTTGACCCTGGACAATGCCCAAAATCCTCTTTACGTGTTGGGTTATAAGATCGAAAAGATCTTAAAGACGAACAACTACTATCAAGCGCGCTGCTATTCATTAGATGAGGCGCTGAGCCTGGCTAAAAAAAGCCGTTTTTCCGTGGAAGATGTGGATGCCATAGTCCATCTTCCTACGCCTTTTAATAAAGTCGCTTTATGTTTATCTAGAGCGAACGTTGTTCTTTTAAATAGAGCTTCAAGGGCCCTTATTATGGTTTTTTCAAAGTTGGCAAAAAGAAGGGCGAGATCATCCACCGGGTGGTTTATTGCTTTAAAATGCAGGGCGTCTTAATAACCGTATATGCGATCGCTTAAAAATATATTGAAAATATTTGCTTCACACATTCAGGGGATAGTACTTATATTATTTTTGTCTTTTTTATACGGTTTTGTCAATTTTATATGGCTAAGGCGCAATCTTTATCCTTACGGCCCTGACGAATTCGCCCATCTGACCATCAGCATACGGTATTATCTCCTTCTCTTAAACAGTCCTACTGAACTGATCGCCTCTATTATTGATTACAGTAGGAATTGGCCTCCGTTTTTCCATATCCTTGCATCCCTGGTTTATTTGATCTTTGGTTATTCCTATTTTCTGGCTGTAGAGACAAATGTCCTTTACTCGGCCATATTGTTTTCTTGCGTATACTATATAGGCTATAAACTTTACAGTAGAAAAGTGGCTATTTTGGCCATCCTTTGTACAGCGTTCTATCCTGCTATTTTTGTCTATTCGCGTATATTTAATCCGGATTTTGCCATGACAGCGTTTGTCTGCCTGGCCGCGGCTTTATTACTTACCACAAACAATTTTAAAGAACGCAGAGCATCTATTATATTAGGTTTTGTCCTGGGTCTTGGCATGTTGGTCAAGTGGACGTTTGCCGTATATATTTGCGGCCCGCTTCTGGCCGTGTTCTTATGCCAGCGTAAGCGACAGTTGGCTAATTTTAGTTTTTCTTATTTCATAGGGGCAGGCATAGCCTCATTGTGGTATATCCCGAATTGTATTATGTTTTTTAAGAGGATCAAGATGTATTGCTGGGATACTGTGCATTGCCGCACCGCGATAGGCCCTAAATTTATTCCTGATTCCTTGTTCGGGCTTGATAAATTCTTTAAATATTTCATGCTTTTGTTTAATGAAGGCATGGCTTTATTTTTCATTCTTATATTCATCTATGCTCTAGTCTTTTATCTGTTTAAGAACAAGACCAGGATCTTTCTGCTTTCGTGGGCCATACTGCCGTACTGCGTACTATCTTTATCTTATCAGAAAGAAATAAGATTTTTATTGCCGGTATTGCCTGCCTTAGCTTTGATCACTGCGGCTGGATTGGATAAAATAAGTTCATTCAAGCAGCGTATATTTTGGTGGGCGGCGATCGTCATTATCGGGTCGGCGCAATTTTATGATATTTCTTTCAATGATAGTTTTCAGATAAGGCCGGCATCTTTATTTTATTCATCTACGCGGGTCCAAGACAATGAAAAATTCGGCCCACCCTGGAAAGAGGATTGGCATTTTGAAAGATTGGCCCAGGCCATTGAAAGTTCTGATCCATACAGGTATGTGCCTAACTTTAGCCATCCCGATCCTGCCTATAACATAGGGATCATTTGTGAAGACGATGCCGCGTCAAAAATAGTCAGCTATCCTTTTGTCCTGGATTATTACCTGGCCAAGGATAAAAACAGTACGCAAAACATCAGAGTATATTCACTAATGGCCCACAGGGATTTTCTTGATTTTCTTTTCCTTTGGCGGAAATTTGATACCTTTGTCGTTATTTCAAAATCTGATCCTTGGCCCCAGCCGCAAAATTTGATAAAAAAACTAAGTGTTTTTGCATACAAAAAATTCAACTATTTTGATTTTTCTTTACAGGATCCCTTGATCTTTGAAGAAAGCCTGGCTTTTAGGGAACACGCTTTCAGGAAGTTACAGGATTTTCTAAAAGTGAAGCCAGAAAGCCTTGAATTGGCCGATAGGGTTGAGCTTGCGGGTGGATATAGCGCGTTTGTCTATGCAAACAAAAGAACCGATGATGGACGCAATATCTTTATTTCCCAGGATGATATGACGGTTTCTTTCTACCAGGGCCTGGCCCATATCTTTTATAATGGCAAGCCCCTTACTGCCCGCGGCATAGAGACGAGTTTTAAGCTCGCAGGCAAAGAGTATCTATCTACCGGCGCTCATTGGTCACTTGATAAGAAGTCAGATAGCGAATTAAGTTTTATCGGCCATTGGGATGGGCTGTCTGATGTAACCCAAAGATTGGATTTTAAGTTCTCAAAAGATGGAGACATAGATTCTGACGTTACCATGGAGTCAGCGAACAAAGAAGCTCTCGCTGGTATTGAGGGGCTTAGGGTCCTGGCTTCTTTGGACCCGGGTTATAGATCCTGGGAGACTACCCAGGAACAGGGCCGTTTTAGCAATGCCAACAAGGGCGGCGTTATTTTAAAAGACGCTACAACCCAGTTCCTGAGCCTATCGGGCCCGGAGCAGCAGGATATTTGTTTTATGTTAAAGCAACCTGATTATTCATTGGCGCAGATCCATTACACTAAAAAAGAGAGGATGCTCAAGTATTGGGTGCGCCAGCCACAGATGTCGGGGAAGATCAAGCTGCCTGATATAGCTCATAGAGAGATACTGAAGGCTGAACAAAAAAATAAAGATATCCAACGTAGCTCTTTTGCCAGGGGGCTTTATTCGTTGCGCCAGGATGGCCTTGAGCTGTTTTTTGATTTTGGGCAAGGAAGGATATTTTTAAACGGAAAAGAGAAGACGCAGGGCTTTGGCCTTTATACTTCGATATTTGCGAATGGCCTTTGGCAGGATTCCCAGAATGCCTTATGGTCCATAGAGAAGCCAGACAATAAGACGCTGGTAGCGCGCGGGCAGTGGCTTGGCTTGCCCTTAGAGCAGGCCTGGACCATTGTCCTGAAAGATAAAGATACGATAATCTGGAACATAGACCTTAAGGTAACAGAAAAGATGGATCTGGGTGTTTTTCAGTCTAATGTTATGTTGGCGAAGGCTTCGGGGGCTAAGATAGAGTTCTCTGTCTTGAACAAAGACGGCTCTTTCGGGTCTAGTGTGTTTGAGGCCGACTTTTTGCCCGGCAAGAGTTCTGTCCTAAGCCACGGCAGCACTAAGAAACGGTTATTGTCTCCGGGTTTTTACAAAGACTATTTTAAGGGAGAGATACGTATTGAGTAGAACATCTAGGATAGTTTTTATTACAAGAGAAGGGTATAGATTAGCCGGGGCGCGTATCCGTTGTTATAATTTTGCGGCCCAGTTAAAGAAATACGGTTATGAGACAGAAGTCCTGTCTTTCGCGGACCATCTCGGAGCGCCAGACGGCGATAAGGAGCTTTGCATGTCTTTGCGCCGTAAATTATTCTGTAATATCGGCGCTTTTAAAAAGCTTATGCGCGAACATAAGGATTCTATTTTTTTTCTACAACGGTTTAATTACCACTCTTTGGCACCTTTTTTCGCATCTTGCCTTAAAGGGTATAAGATGATCTTTGATTGCGATGATTGGAATATCCGCGAAGACCCTAAGTACTATGCCGGTATTTTTCCAAGTTCCAAGATGGAATTCTTGACTAAGCGCATGGCATCCAGTGCCCACGCTTGTATTGTAGCTTCAGGTTATCTGGAAGATTTTCTTTCTCCTTATTCACGGCGCATCTTTCGCGTACCGACCGGTGTTGATACGGGGCTTTTCAGGCCTGATCCGCAGGTTCTACAAGCATGCAATGCTGTTGTCATCGGATGGATGGGGACCGTGTATCATGAAGATATGTACCGTAATCTAATATTTTTAGTTGAGTGTTTCTCGGATGCCGCGCGTTTAAGCCCGAATATCATGTTGAAGATCGCGGGTGAGGGAAAGTATTTTGAAAAATTAAAAAGAGACATTTCTGGATTTTTCTGCAAGGACAAGATCAAAATGATAGATTGGATGCCTCCGGCGCAAGTGCCGGTCTTTTTAAAAAATGTTGATATCGGCGTTCTTCCGTTGATCCATGAGACTAAGTTCAATAGGGCAAAATCTCCGGTAAAGTTGTTTGAATATATGGCCTGTTCTAAACCAACGTTATCCAGCAGAATAGGCGAAGCAAGCAATATCATCAAAGACGGGGCCAACGGGTTCTTGGCCGGTTCTAGGGATGAATTTTTAAAAAAGCTGGATATCCTTATTTGTGATGCCGGCCTTCGCAGGCGCATGGGCATGCGCGCCCGTAGCGACGTTGAAGAAAATTATTCCCAGGATATTATAGGTAAAAAGTTGAGTGAAATATGCGCTTTGGTCGGGAAAATATGATAAAAAAACTTTTCAATGAGCTGACAATGTGCGCGAGGTTTGCCCTTGGGCTAAAAGGCTTTGTGCAAGAGAAGTTGACATTTGAGCAGGCGCGGATGGATATAAAGGAACGCCTGGAAGGCCGCCGCGAGAATTTTCTGAAACTTGTAAAAAAAGGCATATTTGAATATAAGCTGAGCCCGTATTTGCCGCTTTTTAAATCATCCAATTATGTGTTCAGTGATGTGGAGAAGATGGTGGATAAGAATGGCATTGAAGGCGCATTAAAAATATTAAAAGATGACGGTATATTTTTCACCATACAGGAATTCAAGTCCCGGGAAAAGGATTTTGATAATCCGTATATTGCTGCCTGTTATGAGACGCGCACAGCAGGTACGAGAAGCGCGGGGACCAGGGTAGCGGTTGATTTTCATTATTTTTCACAGGTAGCTGCTAATAAAGGGTTGATGGTAGACGCCTGGGGCCTGAGTGGGTTTCCGTTGATCATTATAAGGCCCGCGTTTCCTTTTGGTTCCGGGATGAAGATCATGTTGACCTTAAGCAAGTTTGGGATCTATCCAGAAAAATTTATTTCACCTCTGGAGGCTAAAGGGTTGTCTTTTAGAAATAGGCTAGGGGTGGCCTATATCATGAATATGGGCAATTTTTTTGGCGCAAAATTCAAAAAACCTGAATACATAGATTTTAATAATATCCACAAGATCATAGAGATCATCGATGGGTTCAACAAGAAGCATGGGAAATGTTTGGTTGCCACCAATGTAAGCTCTGCCGTGAGGATCTGCCTGGCTGCCAAGGATAAGGGGATAGACTTGAAAGGCGTTGTATTCAGGGGCGGCGGCGAACCGATGACGCCTGATAGGCTGAAAGTCATTGAGGAGCGCGGCGCTATATACATACTTTCGTATTCTTTTTGCGAAGCCGGAGGGGCTGTCGGTTTTTTATGTACAAAGCCGGCCGCGATAGATGATGTCCACCTGTTCAAAGATTTTCTTACGATAATTTCTTATAGAAAAGATGTGTCTGGCCGGCAAGTGGATGCTTTTTTGGCCACTTCGCTTCTACCCTCGGCCCCTAAGATCCTTTTGAACGTTGAGAATGGCGATCATGGTGTAATAGAAGACAGAGAATGTGGTTGTCCTTACGGTAGATTGGGATATAATACCCATATTCACGATATCCGCAGTTTTGAGAAATTGACCGGAGAGGGAATGACTTTTTATGGAGCAGACCTTATTCAAATTATGGAAAATGTGCTCCCAGCCAGGTTCGGCGGCAGCGCCCTGGAGTATCAGATCGTTGAAGAAAAAGATGAAAACGGTATCGCGCGGCTGGTTATCTTAGTGGCCCCTGCCGTAGGGCCGATAGATGAAAACGAGCTGATAAAGACGGTTTTAGATGAACTTGGAAAAGGGAATGATTCAAGCCGGATGATGGCGGATCTGTGGGCGCGTTTAAGCGTGGTCAAGGTAAGGCGCTCTGCGCCGTTTGTCACCAAGGCAGGTAAGATGTACCCATTGCACATTGATCAAAGGAGGGGTTATGAGGATCGGTAGAAAGCGGATGGTCTTATGCGTTTCATTTATTATTCTTAACTTATTTTCTTTGCAGCACGCGTATTCTAAAGAATTAGAGGCCGTAAAAGTATATTATAAGCCGACCATAGGCCAAGCCCCTATAATGATAGCTGTTGAAGAAGGTTTCTTTGAAGAACAGGGTATCAAGGTAGAATTTGTGAAAGTTAACACGTCCAGCGAGATCTGGCTTCTTTTCCTAAACGGGGCCATAGATGTAAAACTCGCGGCTCCTGCTTCAGCTCTCTATACCGCGGCAGCCCTGAATAAAAATATAAAACTTGTAGCTGGTTCAAACTATCTTAAAAGGGGCAATAAAAGCGAAGGTTTGGCTGTTCGGACCGGCGCTAATAATAAGGCCGATACTGAAACCATTGTTAAGGGACTCAAGGGTAAAAAATTGGGAATATTGCAAGTGGGAAGCCTGGCCAGCTACCTTGTTGATATTACTCTGAAAAAATATGGATTGTCCGATAAAGACGTAGAATTAGTGAATATGCCCTTGTCTTCTATGTCTCAGGCATTGCAATCCGGTATCCTTGATGCGGGTATTTTGTCAGAGCCTTTTGTAAGCATCTTGAGGATGAAATATGGGGATTTGATCACAATGGTGCCTTTTGGCGATGCTTCACCGGACACGCCTTATATTTTTATGGTCTATGGAGAAAGGCTTCTTGTGAAAGACCCCCAGCTTGGGGTCAGATTTATGACTGCCTGGCTTAAAGGTTTAAGGCAGTATGACGAAGGCAAGACAGCCAGGAATATGGAGATCATCGAGAAATATACAGAATTGGATGAAGAGACGCTTAAGAATGTAGATTGGGTAATTCTTAATCCTGACGGCATTTATGAGAGCTCAAAGATCTTGGATAACTATCAAGATTGGCTTTTGGGTAAGAACCTGATAGACAAAAAAGTGCCGGCCGGGTCATTGGTTGATACAAGTTTTCTGGAACGCGCTAGATCGAACCTGGAATAAGGCCAAGGAGCGAATGCTTTGAAAATAATCTGTGAGCATGTATACAAAAGTTTTCCGTCCGCCAAAGGAAAGCTTGATGTGCTGGAAGATATAGATATCAGCACGCAAGACCATGATTTTGTCTGTATTCTGGGGGCCAACGGATGCGGCAAGACCACTCTTTTAAAGATCATGGCCGATATATTGGAACCTACGGACGGGAACGTCCGTTATGTAAGCGATGATCACTCTGTGTTAAGCACTTCTATGATCTTTCAGGGTCAGGGTGTATTTCCATGGTTGAACGTGATGGATAACGTTTGTTTCGGCCTTGAGATGAAGGGGTTCCCTAAGAAGCAAAGATATAAGAAGGCCTGGGGGGCGATAGAAAAAATGGGTTTGGCCAACTTTACGGATTTTTATCCTCACCAGCTTTCTGCCGGCATGAAACAAAAGGTCAATTTAATAAGAGGGTTGCTGATGGATTCCCCGGCTTTGTTGATAGACGAACCGGATACGTCGCTTGATTCATCGAGTAAGATATTGATCAGGGAGGATATACAGAGGATATGGAAAGAATATAATAAAACGATAGTTTATGTGACGCACGACATTGAAGAAGCCTTGCAGCTAGGAAGGCATATTTGGGTCATGGGTAAATACCCGGGTAGGATAATCAAGAAATTTGACAGAGCTTCAGGCGGCGTAACAAAAGACCAGATATTAGAGGCAATACGTATAGGTTAGGGGACATTGGTGTTTAACGTCAGATTAAAAAGTTTATGTACGCTGGCAGTGCTTTATGTTTTCGCGCTCTTGTTTTGTTGGGGAGCAGCCTGTTATTTTAAGTTAGTCGATCCACTTTTATTGCCTTCGCCTGTCCAGGTAGCAGGGGTAGCTTATAAATTGTTGTTGTCAGGAGAGCTGCAGCACCAGATACTTGTTTCTTTAGAAAGGATGTTGTTCGGTTTTTTCCTTGGCGCAGGCCTCGCTTTGATAGTCGGTTTCCTATGCGGTGTTTCAAAAAAAATAGGCCATTGGCTTGAGCCTTTGATATATTTAGCATATCCTATCCCGCGTTTCGCGCTATTGCCTTTTATCATGTTGATGTTCGGCGTAGGCATGATGTCTAAGGTGGTCTTCATAGGTTTGGCGGCTTTTTTCCCGATAGCTATCAATACGATAAGCGGCATAGCGAATATTAATGAGAATTATCTGGAAGCAGCCAGGCACTATGGCGCCAGTGGTTGGAAACTTTATAAAAGGGTTATATTGCCGGCAAGCCTTCCTTCTATTTTTACCGGAGTACGTATATCTCTTGGTATAACCGTTTCCACCACTACTGTTATAGAATTCCTGACTTCTACTGACGGACTGGGCGCCATGATATGGCTTTCCCTGCAGGCGCTCAGGATAGATAGGATGTTTTTGGGAGTCATAATAGTAGTTTTTTTTAATTTAATGCTGGTTTTGCTGTTAAAAGTACTTGAGCATCTTTTTATTCCCTGGAACAGGGATACAGTGGCGCTTGAGGATTAAATATGCAGGTTATTTTAATAACAATTGACGCGTTACGAGCTGACCACCTGGGTTGTTATGGTTACAAAAGGGCCACATCTGGCTGTATTGACAGGCTGGCGGCTGATGGCGTTCTTTTTGAAAATGCCGTAAGCGGCGCGACCTTTACGCACCCGTCACTAATGGGCCTTTTAACGTCCCGTCTTGTTAAGTACAATATATTTAAGACCCGTGACAGTATGCTTGAAATAGGCAATGACCCATTTTTGGGGATAATAACATTGCCGGAATTTCTGCGCGCGCATGGCTATCGGACAGGGTTCTTCGCGCCTTATGTCCTGTCTTCTGTCAAATGTTTTGAACGTAGTTTTGATGATTACTGTAAGTGTCCGCCTTATCTTTCGAAAAATTTTTTTAGAAAAGTTAAAGTCATTAACCCTTTTTTGCGCAGGCTATGGCTTGCGCTCTATAGGATAGTATTGTCTTTTTTTGTTAAACATAGCAATGAAAACGCCGATGTCTTGACACGCCGCGGCATTGCCTGGATAAAAAAGAACAAAAAAAAACCATTTTTTCTCTGGCTGCATTATTTTGATGTCCACGCGCCTTATCGGCCGCCAAAGGCCTTCAAATCGATCTTTTTGAATGACGGCCTTTATAAGACGGGGCAGCGATTGCCTATTAAATCAGGAGAAAGGGGCGGCTGGGGAGGTATCCCGGATTTTGGCGCTGAAGGCAACATAGAAGATGTGGATTATTATGTTTCCCAGTATGATGCCTCTATTGTTTTTGTGGATCAGCAGATAGGGATATTGATGGATGCACTGCGTAAAGAAGGCCTTGAAGAAGATGCGTTGGTAATTTTGACTTCAGACCACGGCACGTGCTTAGGCGAAGGCGGCGTTATGTCCCATGCCGCCGCGTTTCCGAGTGAATCAGTAGTCAGGGTTCCGCTGATCATTAAGCAAAAAAGATCATTTAAAAGTAACAGGGTATTCTCTCAGGCCCAAAATACAGGCCTGGCCCCCACTATATTGGATATGTTGCATTTTGACCGGCCGCATACTATGCAGGGCGAAAGTTTCTTATCGTTATTGAAGGGTGAAAATGACTCAAAAGATTCTTTTGCTTTTTTTGGCGGAAGCCAGGCAAGCGCCATTCGCGGCGCAGGTTATAAAATGGTGAGGATCAAAAAAAGTAACCTGGAGAAAATGAATAAGGCCGGGTGTGATGTATTTAAGGACCCTTTTTTTGATAGCTCCGGAGACGCTTATTTTCTTTATCATTTACAGGAAGATCCTCATGAACTGGTTAATAGAATGAGTATCGATAGGGAAAAGGGCATGGAGTTGAGTAAGAAGCTGGAAGAATGGCTTAAGTCTGAGGGTAGGGAATTCGGCAATGCCGGCTGCATAGCAGACGTTAACGTGATCGAACGTTTAAAAAGCCTTGGGTACATCTGATGAAGATACTTGCTCCTGTCAATGAAGTATATGAAACCGAGGCCTTGATCAAGGCTGGCGCAAATGAGATCTATTGTGGTGTTTTCCCTAAGGGGCCTGTATCTCAATTTGGATATAATGCCTTTCCAAATACGCGCGGGTCAAAAGGTAATCTTAAAAGTTATTCCCATTTGAGGGAAGTAGTCAGTATCTGCCGCAGTTTTTCTGTTCCGGTATTTCTGACTTTGAACGGCAGCGGATATACGCAAAGGCTTTATCCAATGATCTTTAAGCAGATAGAAAATGCAAAAAGGGCAGGGGTAGGAGCTTTGATCGTTGTAGATGTGGGATTATTGCTTGCGTTGAAGAAAGAAAAGACCGGCCTGGATATCCATATCGGGACCGGAGGAGTATCGTTTAATTCCCAGACGGTAAAATTTTATGAAGACCTGGGCGCTTCCAGGATCGTTCTGCCTAGAGACGCGCGCGTGGATGAAGTTAGCGGTATCATAAAGGATAACCGATCGGTAAAATTCGAAGCCATTATTTTAAGAAGCGGATGTAGGTATGTAGATGGGTTATGCTGGTTTTCTCACCACCTCGAAGAGATCTTTGGAGGTTCTTCCTCAAAAGGTAGTTTTGCGTGCCGATTGGAATATGGGTTATCTTTCTTGGATAAAAAGCAAAGAAGAGGCAAGAATGGCCATTCAATGCTTAGGTCAAACATCCTGGCTGCTTTCCGGGCACCGTATTTTTCAGATCCATGCGGTGTTTGTAGAATAAAGGAATTTGATGACATGGGGCTCTATGGCGTTAAGATCACAGGCCGTGGCCACCAGACTAAGCAAAAGCTCGATGATGTAAGATTTGTCAGGTCTGTTATTTCTCTTTTAGATAAGCGAAAGACAGGAAAAAAAGATTTTGGCGATCTGGTCATGAAAACACGCAGGCAGATATACGGAGCCGACTGCAACAAGTCGTGTTATTATCCTTGAACATTATTGAACATTCTATTCTGATCAATTCTATTCCTGGCCTGAAACATGTAAGTAATGAATATTCCCGCCTTTATTTCGGCTGCGAGTTTTGCGAGCGCCTGATACCTTCTCTGGGCGGTTTGCGCCGTGTTATTGGCGAAGCATCTGACCGCGATCTCAGATTTACCCTGGTCACTCCTTTTGTTACAAGCGCAGGCCTTAAGGCCCTAAGGCCGCTTTTTAGGCATATACTTAAAAAACCATCCCACGGCACTGAGATCGTTGTAAATGATTGGGGAGTTTTTAGGATGCTGCGTAAAGAATTTGATCTTTCAAATATTGTTATAGGCCGGCTTTTGACAAAGCAAAAAAGAGATCCGAGGGTGATGCGTTATAAAAAGAATGTACCTGTTAGTGTCCTACGGATCTTTGGCGAGCCTAATTGCGACGTGCCTATTTTAAGCAGGTTCCTGGCGGATGAAGGGGTGACCCGGGTTGAGCTTGATAATATCGCGCAAGGCATTTCGCGGGAAGGGAACTTTTTGAAGGCGTCAGTTTATTTCCCTTATGTTTATGTTTCGGCAGGCAGGCTGTGTTTAGTCTCTTCTCGCGAGAAGGAAAAACAATATAGGGCTATCGGGCCTTGCAAAAAAGAATGCCTGGATCGCGCCTTTGGGCTAGAACATCCCCAGATGGATGTTGAGCTATTTTCACGAGGATGCGCGCAATTTTATAAAAATACGGTTATTCAAAAAAAAATAGGCTCGCTAAATATAGACCGCCTGGTCTTTGAGCCGGAGATACCGCTCTAGTTGCGATCTTAGGGCGATAGAAAGGGAAATATGCTTAAGAGATTTATGTGTTGTTTGTTTTTCCTGTTAGTTTTTACCAATGATGCCTCCCCGAAGGACGCAGGGGGCGTTAATTTTCCAAAATTCACAATGGGCCTGACTGAACGCGTCCGTTTAGAATTTAAAAAGAATATCAATGACCTGGAAAGTGATATTAAGGATAACAGAGAGTATTTTAAGATCAGGACACAGATCTGGTTCCAGGAGGCTTTTAATAAAGATTCTAAATTTTATTTAAGATTCGCTAACGAAAATAAGCCTTATATATATTGGGCGGGAGCTTCTGCCGCCCAAAACAAGAGCGCTACGAAAAAAGGCTACCGCTATGAGATCGATGAGGTGGTCTTTGATAATGTATACGCGGATATCAAGAATATTGCGGGCTTGCCTATTGATATGCGGTTAGGGCGCCAGGACCTTAAGGGGGAATACGGAGAGGGATTCTTGATCCTGGATGGGACACCTAATGACGCATCAAGGACGTTTTATTTTAATGCCGCCAAGACATCCTGGCGCGTGGACGCGAAAAATAAGATAGATTTTATTTATGCCAAAAGCTACAGGTCTGACAATATGTTCCCCGTTTTGAATAAGCTAAGCCCTGAGCAGCAGCTGAATTCTTCAGACGAAACAGGGTATATCCTGTATCATAAAAATGATTCGGTAAAGGGCCTGCACATTGAAGATTTCTATATTTATAAAAAGGAAAAGGCGTCTGAAAGCGCCTCAGCCCGTATGACGCAGGAGAAGACGATCCTTAATACATTTGGTTCTTTCGCGCAGTATAAGTTCGCGTCGTGGGCTTTAAAGGGGCAATTTGCGGCTCAGTTGGGTTCTTACGGAGATAATAAAAGGATAGGACTTGGGGGATATGGCTATCTGGACAGGGACATTAAAGAGTGGTTTTGGTCTCCTACCCTGAGCCTTGGTTTTATCTATCTTTCCGGAGACGACCAAAGTACGTCTACAAATGAAGCATGGGACCCTTTGTATTCCAGGACTATTTCGCCATCGTACCTTTACTCTTATATGTACGGCAGAGAAACCGAAACAACATACTGGACCAACCTTGCTATGTACAGGATAGGTTATATTTTGAACCCTACGAAAAAAACCAAGCTGATCCTGTGGTATAATTTTTTAAGGGCTAATGAAGAATCGTCTCCGGCCCTTTCAGCAGCCATCTTTTCAGGCGTTGGTTTGAATCGTGGCCATCTTTTTCAGACTAGATTGGAATATAAGGTGTCAAAGAATATAACTACCAGCCTGTTGGGTGAGTATCTTGTCCCTGGGAATTTTTATGTGAGATCAGCCGATGAAGCCATGTTTTTCCAGGGAGAATTCCAGATAAGTTTCTAAAGCCATGAAAACTTTGAGATCTTGTATAGCAGTAAGCCTTATATCTTTCACCGTCTTGTCTGCAGAGGTGATCCTTACGCGTATTTTTTCTTCCTACATGCTGCTGGGTTTTAAATATTGCGTTATTTCTATAATCATGTTAAGCGCGGGCGTGGCCGGGACGTCCTTATATATTTATTCGCGGAGAATAGAAAGGATAGGCGCGCAAAGATCATTTTTTATCGCGGCTTGCCTGTCCTCGTTTTTATTGATGGTTTCAATATTTATATTTTGTTTAGTCGTAAATAAAATGAATTCTTATGTTTGGGCAAAATGTTTTCAGGTCCTGAATCCCGGTGTGCCCGCGCTTTTTTCGGCCAAGATACAGGATTTTATAATCGGTAATTTCGTCGCGCAGGTCTTAATATCTGGGATATTGTTTTTCTTTCCATTCTTTTTCTTGTCTGGCGCTTTATTTCTTTTGTATAAACTGAATTATGAAAAGTCAGGCAAGATCTATTTTTTTGATCTTTTAGGAGCTGCCGCGGGGTGTTATTTTTTTGTTCTTCTCATTCCTTTTCTCGGGCCGATGAAACTGTTGTTTTTATCGGCTATTTTTCCTTTGATCGCGGGGGCAATAGTGTGCGCGCAAAAAAAGAATATTTTAATATGGGCGGCGCTCGCTATTTTTTTCGCGGCGGGAATGGTCTCCGGGAGCATTAAATTTGATCGGTACTGGTGGGGAGGGTATTATTTGACTCAAGCGTTGCGTAAGGATTTTGTTGCTAAGCCTGTTTTTTCAAGATCAAATCTATATTCCAATGTTACGGTCTTTCCGCAGAATAAAGACGGCTATCTTCTTGTTATAGATTCTTTTTCTTGGACAAAGATCAAGAAGGGGGCGGGAGAATATAAGAGGGATTCGTTTGATATTCCCCTGGTTTTTCGCGACGGATTTAGGAATGGGCTTGTGATCGCCGCTGGAGGAGGCGAAGAGGTCAAAGCTTTATCAAAGTATGTAAAAGACAAGGTCACCGGCTTAGAATTGAATGAAATCGTCGCGGGTTTAGCTTTGGGGAGGATAGGCGACTTGGAATTCAACAATCGCGATATCCTTCTATCAAATAAAGTAGACTATATAGTAGCAGAGGCAAGGAGTTTTCTTGAGAGGCAGAAGCGATCGGGCGCCAGGTATGATTATATATTCATCGGGCCCACAGGTTCATCTCAAATAGGCAGCAGTCTGTTAGCATCTACCGAAGAAGTTCTTTATACAAAGGAAGCTTTCAGGACATACTTAGATCTATTAGCGCAAGACGGGATATTGCATTTGGTCCGGGGAGATAAATATCAGCTTGCGGCTGGGTTAGCATACGCGATGGGTGAAAAAGACTCAAGGGGTGATTTGTTGAAAGGATTGCTTGTTGCCTGCAGGGGAAAAGACGGCAAGGAAGAGTTGCTTTTTTCTAAAAGAGGCTTCACGTCTTCCGAGATCAGCAAGATCTTCGCGGCTGAGAAAGAAAATAAGATAATCTTAGAATATTTAGGCGGTGTTTTTAAGTCAAGAAAATATGAAAATTTTGAACGTGTCTTGACCGATAGAGATGTAGATAAAATGTTGTTTAAAGAAAGGCGCCAAAAGGTCGTAACAGATGACCGTCCATATAGGAAATATTACGCGCCTTCTTTATTATTAAAGAATAAGAGAGGAATGGCTATTTCCGATTATTATATTAAGAGTCCCACGTATGCTTATATTGGGTTGGTCTATTTCACCATGGTTTTACTTGTTGTTAGTTTTGTAGCTATTATATTGCCATTGAAAATGAAGGTCGGCATAAAGGAAGTGTCGCGCAAGGCCTCTTTGCTGAATAGCGCCTATTTTTCAGTTCTGGGCCTTGCTTTTATGTTGATAGAAATACCGCTGATGGAGAGACTGTCAATTTTTTTAGGCAACCCCATATATTCTTTTGTGGTCGTTTTGTCCACATTGCTGATCTCTGCCGGCATAGGAGGGTATTTATCTGATCGGATAATGAATTTATGCAACAATAGACTGCCGTTGATATTTATTTTTATAACAGTAGTTTTGGTTATTTTTAATATTCTTTTGGACCGGATAGTATATGGCTGTATTTCTTATGGAATCTTTCCAAAGATCCTGATTTGTATGCTTATGATCTTCCCGGTTGGCATCCTTTTGGGGGTTCCGTTCCCGCAGGGAATAAAATTGGTAGGAAGCTGTGATAAGGACCTTATTCCCTGGGGAATGGGTTTTAACGCGTTATTTTCTGTTGTCGCGGTGAATATATCAGCGATGCTTACTATAGAGTTCGGGTTTAAGATTATTTTGACCGCAGGTATTTTTGCTTATTTCCTGAACTATTTTATTTCTTTGATGTTGGCCAGGGAGATTAGGGTAGCTAAAGCGGGATCTTTGTTTTCGTAGATGAATACTTTGATACCGTCAAAGTCTAAAGAGCCGGCCCGGGCCATGGCCCTGTCAAAATAAGCTTTCATTATCCGTGAGTTTTCGTCGAGGCTTGAGTCCCTTTGGAAAGAGCCGCCTATCAAAAATATCCTGCCGCCGGTTTTTGTGAGCACATCCAAAGAGTCATAGGTATTAAAGTAAAAGCTTCTTTTTTTCAGGGCATTCTTAAAAGGCATGTTCGTATTCGTGTCAATTGCCTCTGGATCGTAGGCATGGGATGAAAACGACAGAAAATCATTTTCCGGCACCTTCATGTAATAATATACCGGGTATATCGGAGACAGGTAAGCGAATAACACACGGTCATTTTTTCTAAGATTAGCTTTTAGAAAATCCGCCAGAGGCGCGTATGGTTTTTTCAGCCAGGTGCCAAGATGATGCCTGCTTTTGAATGGTTCGTACATAATATCCGAAAAATATCGCAGAGTAGAAACACTTGAGGCGGTTATGATGAATACTATGACAGGTATCCTTATCATTTTAAATTTTAAGGACGCTACTGCCATGGCTAACAGGATGTAATAGTATGGTGAAAATATCAGCAGCGCCCTGTCTAGGTAAATAGAAAAAAATACCTTTGAGAAAATAAAAATAAAAAGGATAGGCAAAAATGAAAGAGTGAATAAAAATGTTATTTCTTTTTTTTCTGGTGCTTTTTTTGAGCATAAGAGTATGCAGGAAAAAAACGTTAGAAGGGTCAATAACGACGAAAAAAAGTATAGGATGGTTGTTCCGTTATAGCCTAAAAGGAAATTTTCAAAGGTTATCAAGATCGAGTTCGGGATAGGCGTTTCTATCCAAAATCCCCTGGCCATGTTCAGAAGTGTCCTTAAGAACGGCATATATTGTTCGGCCATTAATAATATAGGAACGAGGAACAGCATTTTAAAATATAGGGGTTTTTTGAGAGTGCTGAGGACATATATCTGTTGGAATATAAATAAAACAATGTAGAAATAAGAGCTGTAAAGCCCAAGCGTTGAAAAACATATATAGAGTAAAAGGTGTTTTTTATTTTTAGGATCGCGGAGGAAGGAATATAAGAAGAACGTTCCGGCAGTGCCCAATAGCAGGACCAGGGCATAAGCCCTTGCTTCCTGGGCATACCATATATGAAAGGCTGATAGCGCGGTTATAGCCAAAGTAAGCAATGCTATGTGGCGGCCGGCCAATTTTTTTGCTAAAAGATACACAAAAATAAGCGAAAGTGTGCTGAATACGGCGGATGGCATGCGCAGCGCCCATTCAGATGTTCCGAAAACCATAGAACTAAATTTCAGGATGTGATAATAGAGGGGCGATTGCGCAGAAATGTAGTCTTTTTGCGCGATTATAAAAGAGGCGGCTTCGTCGTACCAGAGGTTGTGTTTGCCTAAAAATGTGAAACGCAAAATGGCGCCGGCTAATATTAATAAGAACGCAACACTATATAAATTAGGCTTTTTAGGCTGCATTAACGTAGTATAACATAGGGGATGAGTTTGGGCATATCAGAATTATAGATAACTAACTTGAGTAGTTTAGGGCATTTTGCTATAATCTTGAGCATCTTAAGTCCTTCGGCTACGCCTTAGGACGAGAAGGCTAGATATGCCGATGTAGCTCAGTTGGTAGAGCAACGCTTTCGTAAAGCGTGGGTCGGTGGTTCAATTCCACTCATCGGCTTGAGCACAATGTGCGCCCAGCGGTTAAAACGCAGGCGCATTTAGCGAAATCCCGACGAAGCAGTTTTTTCGCTGAGTCGGGATATTCCAAATATAGGCGAATAGTAATGTCAAGATTCAGGAACATCCTAGGAAACCGCAATTTTTCCCTTCTTTGGTTAGGCCAGATAATCTCTCAATTCGGTGATAGGTTAGACCAGATGGCGCTGATAGCGCTTATCTATCATTTTGCTCCTGGCTCAACTGT